>Ga0209511_1000466_pt1 | contig 41503 bp, 54 predicted proteins | sample SSSSmetaG_FD_184141 | JGI IMG/M metagenome (GOLD analysis project Ga0209511, IMG submission 184141) | Glacier valley bacterial and archeal communities from Borup Fiord, Nunavut, Canada, to study Microbial Dark Matter (Phase II) - ​SSSS... | ecosystem: Environmental > Aquatic > Freshwater > Ice >... | reverse complement strand
CAATCTTTGCCCGAAATTCTCTCTGTGGAGTTGGCTGGTCGCGCAATTGTTTATACAATTCAGTTAAGTTCATATTGTTATGCTGTTTTAATAGTGATTACGTATACATAAGCCTGACTAATCTGTGGATAGGAGTATGAATCAACACTGATCAACTTATATCCTATCTTCAGCTCAATTACATTTTGCTTGTAAGGGGGATAAGCAACCTTACCGGCTTGAAGAAACGTCTTTGCTTCTTCCGGGCTGTTTGCGAAGGGGGAGCTACTGTAAAAAGCCTTAAGAAGTGACTCAATTGTTTCACCTTGCTCCACTTTTCTACTTGCGTGGTCTGATAATGCTTTTTGTACGAGGGTTGTTTCCATTATTGTTTCTTGATTTTAAGTTCTTCTTTGGCGCATTCGATATCAAAGATCAGGTCATTAAGGAACCTTAGGTTATCGGATGCATCAGGATAATCACATCCGTTTTCAGTTCCTTCGATCACTGCAAGTGAGTATTCGCGGGTAATGCTCTCAACTCTATTTTTGAGTTGTTTAAGAGATATTTGGATAGATACTTTACACATGGCTATTTTATTGCTCTATCTGTTAATATTTTCCAATATTTATCGTCCATTTTTTCTTCAGCAATGAAGAATCCCGCTGTACCGTCACGTCCTACTGATTGAAGTATCCGGCGGGCAATCCCACCGTTAAAAGCGGCAAGGGCTTTATTTGCATCTTTTAACTGCACAGATCCATCTATTTTAGCTTTGGTGAAGTACCAATCCTTGGGGTTTTCTTCATCCTGATAAAAAGCAAGGCTGTCACCTTCTTTGAGCCCTAATAGCTGGACAGTTGGAGCATTGAAGTAAATACGCCCGTTAAGGAAATTCAGTGAGACGGTTGGTGCGGACTTTGCTTTTGACGGCGAAGTGCCGGTTACTTGTTTTAGTTTCATTATAAGGAGGTGTATGGGATTTCAATTATTTGACCGTTAAGCCTGAAGTTCTTGAAGTAGAAAGAGAGTACTTCTTCTTCGATTGAATCAACCAACACTTCGCAAGGAAGTATGAAGCTTACGAAAAAGTCTTTGTCAGCTCTCCATAATAGAAGGGGCTGTATCGCGTCTTTTTTGAATAACTTCTTTAGCATTTTAGAGGCTTTGTTAATCTTGGCATTTAATTCTTTTTCGTTCTTATGGTTGGCGTGGAATCTCTCCAACTTAAGAGCGATGTACTCAGACGTTTCAGTATAATCCTGTGGCGGTAGGACGTGAAATTTATAAGCGTCTGAATCGGTCTTCTGGTTTGGCAGGTCATCGAAAGAAGTAAAGGCGATTGTGAAGTCCATGGTATTACTCTTTTTATGTTATTTTTTAAACTTTCTTACTGTTAGTCTTAATCCCTTATTGTGATTCGTTATATTTGTGCTGTTATTAAATACTAACATGGTGCAAATATATAGCTCAGCCATATATCGTGCAAATAATATCAAGGGTATTTTATGGTTTAACCATTATTTATAATGATTATAAATACGTAAGAATGGAACTATCAGAGAGAATGAGACATATAAGAAAGAGCCTTAATTTAAATCAGGAGGATTTTTCCGCCAGTCTTGGGCTTCAACAGGGTAGTTATTCCGGTATTGAGAGAGGTAGGGTGAAATCATTGTCAAAAAGCGTACTGAGACTTTTAGAGATAAACTATAATATAAACCCCGATTGGGTATTAAATGAGGAAAATGAAATGCTGCTTAAAAAGGAAGAAAACTCAATTAAAAAACCTTTCTCTGAATTTGTTACTACGGCCCCTCTGATTGGCCAATATGCTCATGCAGGGTATTTGTCGGGGTACGCGGATGTGGAGTACATAGAACAACAACCAGTATATATTGCCACGAAGAAGTTCAGTAATGGAAACTACGTGGCTTTCGAGATCCGCGGGGATAGTATGGAGGATGGTCAGAGACATGCTATTTACAATGCTGACGTGGTATTAGGGAGAGAGCTTGTTCGGGATTACTGGAAATGCAAGATACACCACCCTAAAACCTTTGTGATCGTACATCGGACGAAGGGAATCATCTGCAAAGAAATTATTGACCACGATGTTGAACACGGGATAATTACTTGCCATTCCTTCAACCCTGAGTATTCGGATTTTGAACTTGACCTAAAAGATATAGTACAATTGTTTTATATAAAAGAAATCAAAAGAGAACCTTAAAATCAAACTATGTCTATTGTTAAATGTAAAGAATGTTGGAAGGACGCAAGCGATAAAGACACATATTGCCCTCATTGCGGAAAGCCTATGCCTTTTTACGGGAGCAAGCCAGTAGCACCTATTGACTATAGAGTCAATACTTATCAGGCCCCTTCTTACACAGCAAATCAAAACCCGGGGGGTGTTTGTTGCCCTAAATGTAAATCAACCCAACTCTCCGCAAATAAGCAGGGATTTTCTGGAACCAAAGCCGTCGGAGGTGTTTTATTGACCGGGGGAATCGGGGCTTTAGCAGGAACAATAGGAAGTAATAAAATAAAGATCACATGTTTGAGCTGTAACTATCAATTTGATCCGGGGGCTACTTCAGCATATCCAACGGGGCCGGTAGTTTTTAAATGGAGTACTGTTTTGGGGCTTTTAGCGGCGGTGATTCCTTTTCTCTTAATATTCTTTTTGGCTTTACATTTTTGGGGTTTTTTAGCGGCCTTAGTTCTTGGAGGAATATACTTATTTGTTTTAAAAATGATTCTAAAACCGTAACCTTTCCTATTGAGCGCACGTATAAATGTAGTTATGGATAAGGTACTTAAAATAATATTCAGCAAAAAAACGAGTTCCAAAAGTCTTCCAGAGGCTTTGAGACTTGCTACGAAATTGAGCGGAGTTGTTGAAGGGGATTTTATCCGGATTAAGTTATCGGTGCAGGAAGTGTTTAACCTTTGGGAGTGGATCAATGCTCTTCTCAATATAATAGACAAATGGAGCAGTTTTGAGATCTATTATAAAGACAGGCTCTGCAATGTCAATAAGGAATATCGAAGGTTGTTTTACGCCCTCCAAGAGATCAGGCAATGTTATCACAGCACCCAAGATAATCCGGCTGATTACGAAAAGTGTAATCCCGGTTGGGGCTGCAACAAAGTAAACTTTATATCCTTGGGTCTAAAATCCCCCGGAATAAAGAAATGGTATGATTACGGGCACCTGGTAGAGCCGGACACGTGGGTAATTGACAAGAACAAAATCTTGAATGAAGTTCAGATTGAGATAGCAAGAAAGCATCTCACCGTCTGTCCTGCATTCCCGAATAGCAGAATTCAGAGAGTGATCGATCAACTTCCTGACAGCATCACACTGGATGAGTTTTGGGTTATTGATTACAAAAACGAGATGGTAGAGGGAGTCATGACAAAAGTTGTCAACTCAATATGGTATAATTCAGAATTTGAGAAAGAATGGTTTTCAATGGAAAGTCTGTTATCTGAAATAAACAAGGAGACTATTAACCCGTTTGAAAAGGGATCGGATGAATGGCTTGATTGGATGATGAACAAAGGTTACTTAAAAAAATAACACCATGCCTGCAAAAAGAGAGTACGCAAAAGAGACAATTGAGATCATGAACAGATTTTATGAGGCTGTATCCGTGCTAATTTTACACAAAAAGATTAGAGGCATACAAACTTATTGTAATTTAGCCGGTATTGACAGACGCCATTACTATGCTCAGAAAAAAGAGATAAGCCGTGGCTGGTTTCAAATGGCGTGGATGTTACCACTGATCAAGGAATTCGACATTTCATCTGATTGGCTTCTTTTAGGCAAAGGAAGTATGTTTACCTTAAAACCGGAGCCAAAACAAGATCTTTGTGCACACATGAATTGACACAGAAAATATAAAGGAATTAACCAAACCGAAGCATAAAATATTATGGATATTGATTTAGAAACCGGTGCCTATATTGAAATTGGAGGTGAAATTGGCAGATACAATTCTCTTCCCATTGATTATTTAGTGCGTTTTGCATCTGCCTTTCAGGAATTAGTTTTAACATTAGCAAAATATGATCTGCCTTCTGACACTCCAATTAATCTCGATAATTTTAAAATTGAATTAGTTGATTTTAAGAAAGGGAGTGCCGTTCCTAAAATTGCTTTTAGCCAACGATCAGAATCCAAAACTGGGCAGGATTGGCAAATCCAGAGAAATAAAGTTGGGGAAAAATTTGAACAGCTCATTGCGATTGCTGATACCGGCGATTATTCAAAAATCAAAGAACTTTATCCAGAACCGTTTAAAAGAAATTTAGTTGTAGCGGATTTTTATGAATTTACAGCTTCATTTGGCACTGCCCCGGTTTCATTTGGAAACTACAGTGAGAAGGAGGGAAAAGTAATCCAACTCTACAGTATAAAAAAGTTTAAACCAGGAGTAAGAGATTCTTTAATTTCAAAGATCGAGGAAAGTAAACCCGAGATCTCGGACTTTGGCGAAGGAGTTGCCAAAATGAAGTATTATAAAACCATCAAAGGCAAAGTAAAAAGAAAGATAGTGGATGTTTATACCGGGAAAAATATTTCATTAGAGTATGCCCCGGAAGTTATTGTTGCCCCTGAATGTAGTTATGTTTTGAAATCTCCCCTGAGATGTTTATTTGAAAAAGAGAACAATTATTATCTCATCCAAAATGAATTATTAAACATTATAGGCACGGGTAACACAGAAGAGGAGGCCGTCATAGATTTTGCAGAAGAATTCGACCATATGTATAAGCTACTGAATGAAATGAATGACAATTCACTAACTGAGCGTAATAAACAAATCAAATCTTTTTATAATTTTTACATTGAAACCATTGAGTTATGAGTGTATTAGACCCTAAAACTACCCTAAGAAATCTTGTGAAAAAAGGCTTTCTTGAATCAAATAAAGACCATAAATACCTTCACCTATATTGCGATGACAAATTAGTCTTAGCAACAAAAATAAGTCATGGCAGTGATGATATCAGAGATCCGCTCATAAAATCTATGGCCTTTCAATGTGGGCTTTCAAAAACTGAATTTTTGGACCTTGCAAGATGTCCATTGAGCAAAGAAGCCTACTTTGAAATTTTGGATAAAAAAGGATATTTAAAATAAAATGGATGATATCGTAAATATCTATAAATTGAAGCCGGGTATAGTTCCGGAAGATGTAAGTAATACAGCTTTTAATAACGGCTTTATTGAAGGAGTAAAACTATATCAAAAGTTACTTACGAACAATTTAGATGAGCTTTCCTTACAAGGTAAGGATGAAGTCATAAATAGGGATGAATTAAAAGCTGCTTTCGACAGAATTATTGATTGTTTTAATAAATCTCTTTAATTTTCTTGCCAAAAAAGGGTTCCTGAAATTTCATACTTTTTTGCGTTGTTCTCCAATAGTTCCACAAAAACAAAATCACAAATTTATAATATATTTATCCTTAACTGTTTAGATGCATCAAAATGGAAGTTTCCTAAACTTTAGATTCGCGTTCGAGTCGCGGTGAGGCTACAAAAAGATCTGAATTCGTAAAGGGTTCAGGTCTTTTTAGTTACAAGGGTTTAAAGTTCTTAATAAGCACACAAAATAAGGGCTTAAATTTAGGTTGATAGTTTACTTTACACACTTAAATACTATATTTGTTCCACGATGTGGTTCAAATGTGGTTCAGCAAATGACAACTTTTAAAGCAGTAGTTTATAAACACCATCGAAAAGAGGATGGCACCTTCAATATCAAGATCCGGATTACTCACCATCGGATGAAGCGTCATATTGCCACTACTTACTTTGTGACCAAAGATGATCTCACCAAAGGATTCAAAATAAAAAACCAATCCATCATTGATGAGTTGGACCGCACGATTAAGAAGTATAGAAAAGCCTGTGACGCCTTGGGAGAACGGGTCAAGGATATGGACGCGGACCAGGTACTCCATTACCTTGAGACCTACAATGAAAAGAAGGGATCTTTCCGATTAGACTTCATCGCGTATGGCAGAGACAAGATCGTTGAGATGCAAGCGAAGAACAGAGCCGGAAACGCGAAAACTTATAATGTGATGCTGAATTCCCTTGAGACCTACTTAGGGAGAGATACACTTGACATTTCAGAGATCAATGTTAATTTTTTGAAGTTGTACGTCAACTGGATTGAATCGAAGCCAGCTCCATCCAAAAGAGAAAAAGGAGAAAGAGCCGTTTCGCTTTACCTCTCCAACATCCGGGCACTTCACAATATGGCAAAGGATGAGTATAACGATGAAGATAACGGGATCATTAATATTCCGCTTTCGCCTTTTGCAAAGTTCAAGGTACCCAAGTCACCGGTAACCCGTAAAAGAGCGGTACCCATCGAAACAATCCAAGCCATTGCCAAACTCCCCTATCAAGTAGTATCTCATCAGGGGATGAATCTTTTCAACTTTGCCCGGGATATGTTCTTACTTTCTTTTGGATTGGTGGGGATGAATACTGTAGATCTTTATAGCTGTGAAAGTATTAAGGATGGCAGGATCACCTATAACCGCACCAAGACTAAGAACAGGCGTGAAGATAAGGCGGAGATCAGCATTAGGATTGAACCTGAGATTAAGGCTCTGGTTGAGAAGTACAGGGATAAAACAGGTAAGAGGGTATTCAGCTTTTATCAAAATTATATCAGCCCCGACACATTCGGTACAGCGGTGAATAAAGGGTTAAAGCTGATCGGTAAGCATGAGACTGTCAAGGCTGAGGATCTTGAATTCTATGCTTCACGCCACAGCTGGGCAACGATAGCAACCAATCAGGCAAAGGTGAATAAATACACGGTCCATTCCGCTCTTAACCATGTCACTGAGGAAATGAAGGTAACTGATATTTATATTGACAAGAGTTACGCCCTGATCGATGAAGCAAATAGGAAAGTGCTTGACCTGGTTAAATTGAAAATTGGATCAGTGCGGGAGACGAAGAAAGAAAAGAAAAAGCCAGTTGTAAAACAGATTTAGTTGGGTAATTTTCCCCGTAACAGATTGTCTGAAATTTCATCCGAAAAAATATCGTGTAACTGTTCAAAATTGATATAGAAATCAGCCTTTTGAATTCCGTTTTGAATACCATTTTCGATATCCTTATTAACCACAAAGTAATTCCCTACCTTGTTTGCAAACACGGTGAATTCGAGATTATCAATTCTGAATTTTGAAACAAAGTTGTATGCCGTATCATCCATATTATTATATTTTGAGATTTAAACAAAGATACCCATAACTTGATTCAAAAAAAATCCCCCTGCAGCGAGTGACTACAGAGGGACCGAACCAATACTAAAACCAACTAACCAAACTATTTTATAAACTTTATATCCGTAAAGTCAACTTTCCCACAATCACTAAAAGCATTATAAGCTCCCTTCTTCGTTCTCCAAAGAAACCCTAAAAAGTATTTTGGATTTGTCACGATCAGCTGAATATCATTATTTGCTCTCTTTTCCGTAATGGCAAAAAGTGACAAAGAATCTTTAGTTAATATTGTACCTTTCATTGACCAACACTGAGAATCAAATGAGACGGGAATAATAAACGATCCATCAGGCTTTGATATGGCGTCTCTGTAAACGATCTTGGCAATGGCCGTGTCTCTGTACTGGATCTTAATTGCAGTCGCTTGTTTGATCTGATTAGGTTTAATCTTATTCGCTTTGGTTACGCTGTCAATTTTATCTTTGAACTCCCCCTGTAATTTTGAATACTCATATTTTGTCAAGGTCAAGTCGCGGTTATGATCCCAGGTTATCTGTTCCATATTCGCCGACTGCCTGTCTGCATCTGCTTTATTATCCTTGCAGGTTTTTACTGAAAATGTTAAAGCGATAGCCAGTATCACGGCTAAGCCAATTAAGTATTTAGTCATTGATTGACGGTATTTTATCGGTTAATAATATTGTTTCCTGCTTTGTTTCTTCGTGCTGGATCTCATCCTGCTTGTTTTTGAAAAGGTAGACCAATACCGGTGTAGTCATTGCCGGGAATTGGATAGCAATTGCACCAGCACACTTTACAACATCCTCTTTGCCCCACCATGCCAGACACACTGAGATAATCAGAGCAATACAAATGATTGTATACCCAATCATTCTGGCACTGGATGAATTGCCACTTACTGAGTCAAAGAATCCGGTTTTCATACAATTGCCCTTTCTACCGATCGCGCGACCGATTTAAGCAACGTGGCATAGTTGGGGTCAGTGGCATAACCGGCTTTCGCAATTTCTTCAATGAATCGATCCGTATTTGATTTGAAGTTAAGAGCTGTTGAGTATCTTGGATTTTTGAAGAAAAACTGAACATGATCAGTAAAGCAAGCTTCAGGGGTTTCATACTTTCTAAAGTAATCCTTAACAGTGTATTTAAAATATTTCTGCCCATCGCGTACAACCGGAACTATTGAGAGGATAACCGGGAATTTCAGATCATTTCTACGGCTGTATTCTGTTGTGGTCAAAAGCTGTTCATTACCATTTACCCCGTCTGTGTCTTTCACCCCAAAAAACATATTACCAGGTGCGGACTCCCCCCACCCGCTTTCAAGAGCTGCTTGAGCAAGGATGGCAATTGCAGAAATTCCGGTTTTAATTTCTGTCTGCTTTGCAAACGAAAGGAATTGATTTACAAACTGTTTTGGTGTCATTTGTTCATGCTATTAATCTCTTTTTGTTCTTCCCCTTTAATATATTTTGTGTTTGTATTTACCTGTTCCTGAGTCTGTTTGTTTTTTGCCATATAATCTTTAAATGTTGCAACCCCTTCTGTTATACCGACAAAGGTTGTGAGAGCAAAAACCACCGACGAAATAAGAAATACAACTTTGTATTCAAGGATTAAGTCAAGCGTTTGAAGTAATTGCGGGTACTTCTTCACAAACTTGATTTCATCATATTGATTTTCAATTTCTTTAACTTTTAAATTAATCGGACATTCTATGTAATGGAGGGTCTCAGCATTGATAAGGTTTTGAATCTTTTCCCGTATTTCTTCAACTTTATTCTCCGTCTTTGAGGCCTGCAATTTCATGTCAACCAATTGGATATTGATTGAATTTGTTTGAGTAGTAAAAAGCTTTTCGATTTTGTCCATCAATAAAATTACATCTGAATCCATAATTCTCCATTTACACCTTTCGGCTATTAGGTATGACCTTTTAGATCATTTCGGTAAAAGATAAACTTTTGACCAAAGTTAAAATAAATGTTCTCATTAAGCACACATATATTGAAAAAAAATACACCCTCCTACAATAAGAGGTCTTGGAGGGTGTTTATCTGACTGCGAAGGGCTTGTCTGATTTGGCTTAGCGCTACTATGTCGTATTCTGAAACCACGCCAACCAGCGCGTATTCCTGAGCTTTTATAACCTGGTAGTCCGTTGAAGAAAGTTCACTTTTAAGTGAATTTATCTTTGCTTCGATCTTTGCAGGATCATTCTCTTTGATCTCCCACATCAGACAGACCGCTCCGTTAATCTCTTCATAATAGGGAATTACTTCTTGTGTCTCACTTACCTGAGGCGGATCTGTTTGCAGAAATGGGATAAATAATTCAAGTCGCTGCAATGCTTCGAGATGTTCCTGCTCAATCCCTTCCAGTACTTCAGGAGGCAACCCCTCCGTTGATAGCGCTTGCTGATAGCGTTGTTCTGCTATTGCTGTTTCCTGTTCAAAGTCTATTACTTCGACTGATTTCCGATTGATGATTCTTGCTTTTTGTGTCATATTATCTTGGCATATAATTATAATTCCAATAAATTCCATCCCATATGTAAAATGATTTGTCACCCCATCCTGCACCAGCGCTATTATTCGCGTAAATGTCAGCCTGACTGATACTGTGCCCGTTGCCATAGACCATTATCTGAGATTGGTTCATTCTATGCACTACAATTACTTGCCCGTTTTGAGGTTCCGGAGGTAAGAAGAGGTAAAGAGTTTGAGTGTTGTAACAGGTGACATATGTATCAGTGTCATTCAGAAAGGTAGGGGCATTTTGTACCACCCTTACTCCAAAATATAGTCCCTTTGCCAGAAGTTTGTAGAACATTCCTCCCCAACTTGGAGCGGCATTATCTGAGGGCTGATAGAAATTTGAGGCCAATCCAAAAACCCCACAGATCGCGTCACCGCCTGCTGAGTAAGCGTTTTTTACTAAACTCCCAAAACCTAAACCCACAACAGCCCCTTTTATCTCCCTCCCAGAAGTAGCACTCAGCGCCTGAATTCCTGCTTTGTTCGCAAAGATTCCTTGAGATGAAATATAGGCTACTTCGTTGTTGCTTGCCCGGGCTTCAAGTTTTGCAGCATCACTGTTTAATTCCACCGTCTGAACAATGGTTACATCTTGCCCCGTTGGGCTGTACGTTGTCACCTCTGACTTGAGTGTCATACCTCCGTTCTCACCGTCAAGAATCGCTTTAGGCGTTATCCCGTCGCTGAGATTGTTCTGACTGGTAATCTTTCCACTCTTAACGATCCAGTCCGCAATATTGGCCTGTTCAGCTAAAAGAAGATTAGTGGCCACCTGTTCAAATTGAGCACCGATAGGATTCCATTTACTTGCATCCGTTGGGAGTACTCCGCTGAAGGTCCCGGCGTCAGTTCTTGCCAGATAATAAATACCGTCATACTTAACAGCATCAACCCTGAGATTGCTGCCATTATAGGTTTTGGCATTGTCGTAAACCCCTGCGTATGCCATTGCCGCTCCGCTTGATCCGGGAGGACCATTGACCCCGTCTTTGCCTGAAACGCGAACAGGAGTTCCCCAATTCTGAAGGAGTGCCCCAGCTGCTGTCTTTTTGGTGGATGATACCCACAAGTATTCAAAGGATACAAGATCAGGCATAGCCGTTGTCCATCCTGCAGGTGCTGTATCGGTAGTTACTAAAGCAGGAGCCGCCGTGGTAGATCCATTCTTTGCATAGATATATTCAAAGTAAGCCCCGTCACTACCAGGATCACCTTTGATGCTTTCCCCGTTTGTTCCATTGGTCCCGTTTGCGCCTGCAGCTGCAATCGTCATCCAGTGCGATTGATCAGTAGGCAAAAATCCGGATCCTGCAGAGGCAGAAGTAAACCTATAAGTTGATCCGGCATAAGTCACTTCATCACCTTCGTAGTAAGTGACATCGTTTATATAAGCCCCTCTGAATACTCCGGGCATTGCCTCCGCTCCGCTTTCGCTCTGTAGTAAGGTGCCTTTGATTCTTAGCTTACCATCGCCACGAGAATTCCAATCGAGATAAGTATTTGCATTACCAACGTGAAAAGCATTATTAATGAAGTCTAAAAAGTTGAGACCATCAGCGCTTACAAGCCTGTCAGTCGTTATCCTTCCCGGGAGGATCTCCGTAAAACCGTAAAGCGTTACGAAGCTCCGCTCTCCATCCTGCTCACTGTTGAGAATCCCTGTGAGCAAATGGTAATAACCTGGTACATCTTCAATGGCAATGGCAACAGGACTAAGCAGGAATTCGCCGGTTGTCGTGGTCTTACTTACTTTGGCATAGAGATAGTAAGCTGTTGGGTCAGCAAGAAACGGACTGACAAAAGAGGCCATATCCCAAAACTTATATTCCGAAGCAGCGTGACTTGATGAGATGCTGACAATACCAAGGCTCATGTGCTGCAGGATCCCGGCTTCTGCTGACAGTAGTTTAGCCGTGTTGTTATATCCGATTTGATGGGCTACAGTGGCAGGATTGACCTTGTTATTAACGAATCTGAACTGCAGGCTTTCATCACCAACAAGCATTTGCATTGTGTGAACAGCTATTGGACTGATCGATCCTGAATAATTTAAAAGTGAATTACTCAATAATTGGATTGTCTCTTTTGCGTCCCGGTATCTCCGTTTAGTGAATTGAATTGCATCTTTGTGAAGGCGTTCCACCACCACCTCAGTAGTTTCCAATTTGGCTAAATCACTGGCCACAGTTTGACCAACTGTCACATTCGACAACTCAAGCTGTGGTTTGTACGGATTGTTGATGTAGTCCTTAATTCCGATTATCCGGATAAGCACTGCAGAGGTTTGGAATTGAGCATCAGTAAACGATACATACCCGCCAAGTTTTATCTTTCCTCCGACTGATAGCCAGTGAGCTTTTGCCCAAATACCATCAAGTTCACCGGTGAATGAGAAGCGTGGATCTTCATTCTCGTAAAGATATTTACAAGCCTGCTTCATCATATCCCATGATCCGCCTGTCTTGGTAGTATTATCGCACACGTAAGCATCCGGCAATTGAATTCCGAACACCGCGTATTTGTCACCGGCGACAGGCTTAAATAATTCATCCGGCATGGTCACACCGTCGATCTCCTGAGGCACAAGCGCAAATCTACGGGTTGCATGATCGTAACTTGTTTCCAGTTCCTTTCCTGCCAACATTCCAGTCTGAAAGATGACGGTCATAGTCTCACCGGCTATCAGGCAGCTTTTGAAATTAAGCGCTTCAGGTATTGAGCTATCAATAAAATCATAGAAATGATCATCTACATTCACGGCAACCGTACTGCTGACCGTTCCAACCCTTGACGGGTAAATGTTCGAAAGGTCAAGGCTATCCTCTTCCATAGACTTCAAGGCCTTGTCAGCTCTTCGAATAGAAAGCCCTTGAGAGTCGGATTGGTATATCCGTCCGTCGTAAGAGTACTGTTGATTCTTTGGCAGGAGAAGCTCACTGGTTCCGTACTTGCTTGGGTCAATGTTACGGGAACCACCTTGCACAAACAGGATCTCAGCTGGTCTACTTGAATCCATGTTTGTTCTCCCTACACCTGGTTTAAAGCCGTTACCCCTGCCATAACTCAAAGCCAAAGGAGCTGTTTTATTGTATTCAACCTTTCTAAGGTTAATAGTCTTTCCGGTAACTTCCCATTCGGTATCAAAAGCCTCTGCCATCATTCGCATTGCATCACTGCAGTAGTTGTGGTTAAATGACAGGCTTTTCTCTGCAGCATCGGTATAACTCCCCACTGCCCATCCGCTGTCACGAAGGTTCATGTTTGCGACAAGCAGGGCAAGGTGTTCCTGTGGTCTTGCTGTCAGGCTGAACTTAAGCCGGTTTGAACCTGTATCCCTGAATTTGTATTTATCCAACTGACTTTGTGCACTGTCAAGGATAAGGGTATATTCGAAGTTACGGGTATTGTTTTTCTTGAAGTTCTGTGGCTCTGTCAGGGTATAGACTTCACCTTGGAAAGTACAGAACGAACCAACCGGAATGTCTAAATATCCGGGCAGGGCAAAAGTCAGGGTAAGACTATTCTCACCCATAATTGCCCGGTGCCTGTAGCTTGAATCGTCCGCTACAATTGTCGTTTCTACTCCGTTTATATTTAATATCATTTCGATTGATTATTAATTATTTCTTGCTGAATATCCCGAAAAACCACATAATGATCGGAATAAATTTGAAAGTCCATCCAGAGTTCCCACCTCCATCGGTTGAAGTATCCCCAGCCGCCCATTTATCTGAAGGCGTAGCAATAGAGTTGCTGATATTACAGTATTCAACTTCGACCATATCAGCGCCTGTTTTAATCAAATTGTGGGGCGCTGCTGTAACTGAACCGATAGTGATCGGGTTGGCTTGAGAACCTAAGGCAGTGAGTTTGCCTATATTCGTTGTTGTTGCCGCCGTAAATCTCGCTTTTCTTCCTTGGTCAATTATTAATTCATTGATAGTATTTACCGTAGGAAGAGAAGGTTGTCTAAAATCAAAATATCCTGTATGAGTTCCGGACAACCACACTTTATTGTATATTTTGCCCCCACCCTCAAAACCACCATCATTTGAGGTCACACCTAATAATTTAATTGTGGAACCCTCTGCAATAAGATTTCCTGCAATTACTGACCATTGGCCATAAATAAGCACGTCTCCAGCATTCGCTCCTGAAACACCACTTTCCTTAGTCCCGGTTATCGTAATTGTTCCGTTCCCCAGCATTAAAGTTGCAGTACCATTGTACTGACTAAATACAAAATTGTACATACTACAATTAACATCATTGAAATCTACAGTCCCAAATAAAGACAGATATTTACTGCCGATACAACACGAGTCAGTACAAATAAACCCGCCAAGCAATGTGATCTTATTTGCAATAGGTAGTAGCCTAAGCGCATATAATGTTTTGTTGTAAAAATTAACGTTTATATCGAGGTTCGATCTGATGTTTAAAACATAAGTGCTTGTTGCTAAGGTTATGTTTGCTCCAATAATAAAATCTCTACTACAAAATACCTCTTTAGTAAAAATTATACTTAAGGGATAGCTCACTAACTCCATATTAATTCCGCAAATATTTGAGGTGTTTATTGTGAGATTGGTATTTCCCACAAAACTATTATTATCAAATATGGCTAAATCCTGAGGTAATGGGTTGGATGTTGCAATAGCCCCTCCACTTAATGTTTTCCAACTATTGTCAGTCCAGTTACAGCTTAGAAGCGTTGTTACATAAAACACTGTCTTTGTGGCAGTAAATGTAATATTCAAGTTATTTCCCAAATCTCCTGATCCTCCCAAAATGCCGGAAATATCCCAATTAGCTGTCCCAGATCCTTCAATTGAATAGATGTCAACATATTCCATTGTTACTGAATCCGCTGTAATCTTTGATCTCCTTACAATCTGAACATCTATTGCACTTCTGGCAGATATAGTTCCCTTAAAAATAAAATTAGTGACTATTAATTCACTGATGTTTCTTAGCAACAAAGATCCTGACACTTCTAAAGTATGACATTTAAAGGTGTTGGTTCCTATAGAGGCTGATCCTGCGGATATGTCATAAAAAACTAAACCCGAAAAGTATGATTGAAATAAACCAGTCCATATTTTAGATGTCCCCGGTGTTATCACCCAACTGCCCGGTGCTGAACTTGGATAACCAAAAGCGTTACTGGCATAAAAATTTGTTGACCCAAGTATCAAAATTTTTAATCCACTTAACGGAGTGTACTGAAATACTCTAATAGTATAACTATTTGTATCCCAAGTTCCATTTAAATGGGCAATGTATGTGGTGGCAAAATTTAGATCATCATTACAAATCCATGTGCCTCCTACTCTATCGAATGTCAGTTGATTCATAACCGCTACGACCCCATTTGTAGTTATGTTCCAATTGCCAACCCCACACATGTAAGCATAAGCGGTCCCGGTGAAAGTCCATACTAAACCCGTTGCTAAGGTCGTGCTCCCATAAATTGATATGGAAAACACTGCACTTGAAAGTGTGACAGTCTGATTCAATCCCGTCCAATTCATGCTCCTGCAAGTTGCGGCAACATTCAGATTAAGCGTTGAAGTCCCGGTAAAGCTGAGATTATCAAAATTTACATCATCCTGGATCAATGGGATTCTTCCCTGTGTTGATCTGTCAGCAAGAAACCACTTGGTTATGTCTCCCCAGTTTGTTGCCCCTGAAGTATGCTTGAAAAATAGATTAGCTGAAGCGGTGAAGGTAATCCCTGTATTATTTCCAAAATTCTGAGAGTAACCCGTAATCGCTGACATATCAACAGCATTTGGAAAGGTCATATCTTGAACATCGAGATTGGAAGGAGATACACCAGCCGCTGGTACCGTCACCGTGCGCTGAGTTCCTGCCACACTTGAGAGTATCTTCAATCGATTACTGACCGTTGATCCTGCGAGCGTCAGAGCATTGGTCACCGTTATATTATTGGCCAACGTAAGTGTGGCAACTCCGCTACATGTCAAATTATAAAACGTAGTAACGCCGGTCAATATTGAAGCTGTGGTAATAACAACTGTGGAAGTATTCGCGTTGAACGTGAATCCCGCTGTTACGGCATTTATCCAGGTTCCAATATTGAATATTGAAGTGCCAAGGGTTAAGACCTTAGTTCCGGCAACCGTGTTAAAGGATCCCGTTGAAATGATTGTCTTCCCATTGGTATTCCAAGTGCCATTGGTGAGGTAAAATGAAGCAACTCCATAATTAGCATTGTCACTATTCGTTACTGCTATACCGGCAGTATCAAAATAGACACGGTTTGCGTTCAGAACAATACCATTGGTCATTACCGTCCCTGTTGCTTTGTGGTTCAGATATGCTGTGCCAGTAAACAACCAGGTAAGATTAGTTGCAAGCGTGAGATTACCGTAAAGATTCAAACTGTAAACAGAACTGCTAAACGTCACTGTTTTGGTTATACCCGTCCAATCCATTGACAAACAATTAAACGCTTCATTCTGGGTAACGACCTGTGCATTCAATGTGAACGAATTCGCGTCAAAGATTACATTATCCGCGATCGTTGGTTTAGATGCTCCACCGGCACCCCCTGAAGTAGCACTCCAATGCGTTGTGTCGTTGATGTTCCCTCCATTATATACCCAGTAACGATTAGCCATAACTTAAATTTCTTCAGTAAAACAGAGAATGAGAAGCTTGGTGGAATAAACTACCAGGTACCTGGCACCAGCTTCTTTGAGCGCCACATGATCCAAGTTATCTAAAGCAGTTTTAATCCTGTCATCCAAGACAATCGGTTCAACTCCCATCACAGGCGTTTGATTTGCATAAGCCCTAAGACGCTTATGAAGGATCTCTACTATTTCAGACATTCCCTTGAGCGTCATGACTTCATCATAAAGAGCAATCGGAGCATCAAGGATTACTCCTTCCACATCTGCCAGCGTATCTGTCACATCAGGATAATAGGATCCACCCACGAGCTTCACGCCAAAATGGACGTTCTCAATATCGAGAGATCCATCATTGACAGCTTTGTAATAATCGTTGTAAACTGTTGTCATCGCTTATAATGTGAAAGTTAGTATTACTGATAATTCAGCTGCTCCGTTACCCGCTCCATTGATGTTTACTCCAACGATGGTCCCAGTTGTGACAAGATCCCTTGAACTGGCAGTATTGATCACCGGTCTCGTAGCTGCTGTATAACTGGTATTCTCATTCGCATCAATTGTGATCTGAGTTGAGAGCATTGAGAAGCCTGTTGTGAAATTGTAGATATCGATCGTTGGCAGACCGCTTGTACTTGGAGTTACCAGGCACGCTTCAGCTGCTGTTAGCCTGGCATTGTTCAGTTCAACAGGAATAAATATTTTAGCCTTTCCGGTACCGACTGAAATTGCAGACGAATTAACCTTAATCTGAACGATCCTGTTCTGAATAGTATTAGCAAAAGCGGTTTTCTTAACTGGTACACCACTCGCTGAAAAGCCCAATACATAAGGCGCTGCTTCATCCACAGCAACGCTTGGGTCAAGGATCAACTCAACATCACCAGTGCCCGGATCGGCACCAGTGGAGGATGAAAGCTTAATCCCTGAATTTGCTTTCTCAAGGATTTTGGTAATTACCGCTTTCCCTGAGATGGAAGTGTTAAGGTCTTCGCGGTATATGGATGTATCTCCAACGTCCCGCCCTTTTACTTTTGTTTCTGCCATGATTATACGTCGTAATCAACTAAGATTGTGTCAACAAAAGGAGTGTTCGAAGGAGCTGTGGCGAAAGTGATTGTTGTGCTTCCTGCAGGTGAATTGTAGGCAATCGTGTAATCGTTACCGGCACCGGCATTCATGATCAGGCCGTTCTTTACAATCGTCTCTTTGCCCGTCAGGATTACAGCTGCAATCGTAAATACAGTGTTTGCACCGTTCACAACTCCGACAGGCGTAGCACGATAAACACGTGTTGAAGCTCCGATTCCTAAAAGCGTTTTTACCTGAGCAATGGTGAGGTCTTCAGGTGCACCGGCTCCGGCTGTTACCCGACCTTTGAACGTCTGAGTTGCAACATCAGCCATCTTTGCATTGGTCACCGCTTTTGCAGTAATTGTCTGCGCTCCATCAGCGACACTGGTAACATCTCCTGAATGATTGGGATGTACATAGTCCGTTTGATTGATCAGTTTTGTTCTTTGAGCTGCTGATAAATGAAAAGTTCCATCCCCTGAAATGTTACCCATCAGGTCATGATCGGTAAGGGTATTGCTGATCTTGAGCCAACGTCCTGCTGTGGCATCAGTGGCAATATCAGTCGGGCGTATGATGCTTGAATCATTGCTAACAGCTACACTCTCATTGTCGAAACGATAAAGGCCAAGCGTCTCAACAAGCATGATCATCTTATCAGCCCTTGCGCCTGCATTAACCGCTTTGGAGGCTGCAAGATCGGCAACCGGAACATGAACAGAATTTCCAAGACCGCTTACAGCGTTGGCAATGGCAACAACCATCTGAGCATATTCAACCGCTTCACCCGCCGAAGCACCAGCGGCCATCCCGGTTATTTTCTTCGAATTTAAAGGCAGGTTTTCATCAATGTACAACTGTTGGCTTGAGCGAATTTTTGTCATCGTATTAAGTTTTTAAATTTATTTTTTGATATAAAAGGCTTCTACACGGTCAATAATTCCGGTATTCTTCGGGGCTTGGCTTAAAGCTATTTGCCTATCTGAAAGCCACGTGAAATTTTCTTTAAGGCCATTCACATAAACGCTGATCGTACCGAAGGCAAAAGCGACTGAGGTAGTGAAAGTCTTGTTAAGGTTATTAATTGCCCCAATTAACAGCTCATCAATAAGGGTGTTAGAAATCTTTGGCACTTGCTTTTTGACGAAAATAGCTTCAACCAAATCCGTGAATCCTGCACTTTTCGGGGCTGTTGTAAATTCAATCTGAGTGTCAGAGAGTGCCGTAAATCCTCTATCCTTAAGCCCGTTTATACTTACCGACAGCATCCCTGCCTCAAATGGTACCGAAGTGCTGAATATCTTGTTTACCCCGTTTACAATCCCTGTCATTGTTTCAGTAGTCAGAGAAACAATATTTGATCCGCCCGATTCATCCTCTGTTTCTGTAATCGTTTCTAAACTACCTGAAGGACCAACAGTGAGCACCACGTTTTTTGTAGGGCTTCCGTATGTTCCGGGTGTCAGGTTTGCGGATGAGAACTTCTTAGCCGGGATCTGAACGCTTTTATTTGATGCATCCACCCCTAAAACCACCAAGCCTGTTATCTCTGTTGCTTCTGGCAGTTCAGTTACTTTCACCTTATCCCCGTCAACAGCATAATGGCCCGGATACTCCATGTTCAGGAAATCCCCTTTCTGTGTGATGAGCGGGTTTGCTTGTTGTGTAGCAAGCACAAAATAATCTTCCGGGTTGCGGTATGTTGTGTAGACCAACGTAACAGAAAAACTGCACCAAACCTTTGAACCAATAGGACTAAACTGCCGAACGCTTGCAGTGCTGTAATAGCAAGGGTAAGTATCTCCTGTTGACTCTGTATATATTTGATGAGCTCCTGCTTTGGTCAGGTCAAACAAGAACGCTTTATAGTTCTTCCAGAATGTTGCGAGCGTTGGGGCAACCATGGTTAATTGCATGGTAACCTGTTTCGCTTGAAATGTAACGGCTTCACCATCGTAAAAAGTACCTTCGGCGTTTGCAATGTCACGTTGAAGATTCTTTTTGACAGCTGGGGTCTTTCTCATTTCCGCTTCTGTCCCCTGTACTACCCAAATACCGTAAGAAGATAACTGTTTTGCGTCAAGAGTATATCCGGTCTGTGTTACGGTTGTGGGTGTTGGAGCTACATAGGCATAATTCTTTAGCGGGAAGTCATCGGCAAATGTGAGTGTAAATGACTCCGCACCAATAAAGAGTTGGCGTGCCGGTTGTGCGAGCATCCGCAATGTGAAAGTTTGTCCAATTTCGGTGAGGTTAAATTCATGATAGGCCCCGTTCGAAAGCAGGTCAATAAGACCTTTGACGTTATGGTTTTTGTGTGCAAAGAACGTGATAGAGAATTCCCTTGAGTCAAGTGTAGGGGCTGAGAGATCCACGTCCTCCCCGTCCTCTTCCTGCCAGTCGTTTGACTCAGGTTTTTTCAATGGCGGAAAGGTCACTACTCCATCATAACCTCCTTCGTTTATGAATATCCCGAAGGTGGCGTATATATCGATCCCGTCTATGTAGCTCTGTCCTATCATTTACGAAGTGTTATTCCTTTGAGGTTAATATCATCGATCCCGCCTTTTATAGCGCCAATTCCGTTCTCAATAGCTTCCAGACGTCCTGTGTTTGATTCAATCCCTGCCAGGTGTTTTAAAATCCCTGCACTATTCGCTGTCAGGATCTTCACGCCTTCGTTAATGCTGAAAGTGTGTCCCTGCATTGCGGTAAATCGTCCGTTTAATTCATCCGCTGAATCCTGAGACATAGTGGTGAATCCCTTCGATGAAGCGGTTCGCGCTGTGTCAGTCCCTTTGAAAATATCGAATCCTGCACCTGAAGCGGCATTCTTCGCGTCCGACATCCCCTGATTGAATTGTGCGATCAGCTCTGGGGATTGTGCATAGAAAGCCTGAAAATCATTTAACCAACTCTGATCCCCTCCGACTGCGTAACTGTCGACCATTGCCTTTTCCAATTGGCTAAAAGCCCCTTCAAACGCTTTATTGAAAATCATGTTCGACATAATATTTTCAAGAACTTTATTGACTGATCCCTCAAAGGCTTTGGCTGCATCCGTACCGTCTGTAAAAGCTGCTACCAGTGCGGTTCTCAAATCATCCCCTAAACCACCTGTCAAGTCTGTAATAACTTGTTTGATTTGGGCTGTCGCTTTGTCTGCAGCATCTTTCCACTCAATCATAGTGTTCAGAGTTGCCTTTGTCGCTTCTGTCACCTGGTTATTGGTCACCAATGTTTTTGCCAACGAGGCATCAAATTCGCCGTTTGCTTTGATCAAGCCCGGGTAAGTTTCCAAAAGGGGTGCAACAATATCTTTTTTCTTTTTGGCAAACAAACCTACTAAACCTCCAATGATCGCCCCGGCTGCTGCCCCTATGATTGTCCCGACTACCGGAACAATAGATCCTACTCCGGCTCCCACTGCTGCCCCTGCCCCGATTCCTCCTAAAACATTTTTACCATCAACAACATTCTTTTTTCCGGTGATAGCCTCCGCGGATGAGAACTTCTTTAAAGCATCTTTATATTTGCCTTGAGCATCGTTATAAGCGGCGGTTGCATCATTTAGCGATCCTTCGTAATCCTTTAAAAATAAGGTTCCTTTAATTTCTGAATTGATCCTAAGTTGATCGTTAAGCAAAACATTGTACTGCTGTTGTTGGCTTATAATGTTGGCGTAGAATTCGGTCATTACCCTTTTACGCTCTGCTGCTGCTCCTATCACAATGCCAACTAAATCAGTTGCCCCGCCAACGGCCATACTGATAGCATCACCTTTACTCATTTTGCTTCCACCTTTGGCAAAAGCTCCAAGGTTGACCAGGTTTCCCATTGTTCCGGCAATCTTTCCAATACCTCCAAGCATATCAGAAAGTCCTTGGTTTGAGTCCCCAATGGTCTTGGATAGATTACCAGCTGCATCGGCTATATCGAAGAAACCGTTTGCAAGATCAGTCTGTCGTTTTTTCTCAGCTTCTTCCTTTCGTAATTTATCATCATAAAGCCACTGCTGATGATCCTTGTCTTTCTGATAAGCATCATTGGCCTTCTTCATCTTTTCGTTAGCCTGCAGAATCTCCTTATCGTTTTTTGCAACGTCGGCTTTTACGGCTCCCTGAACAGCGGAGGTGTACTCTGATATTATTTTAGCCTGGTCACTTGGGTTGACTCCATCGGTAACACCTTTCATCTTAGTACCACCGGCAATGTCTTCCTCAATAGCCCTTATTTCTTCAAGTTTCTTCAGGCGTTCAGTGAGTTGTGCCAATGTCCGACCGTGAGCGGTTTCCATCAATTTCTTGATCTGATCGATCTCACTCTTTTTGGCCTCTGACTCTTTAATGCCAAGCTGTTTATTGTATTCATCGATTTCTCCCTGCTTGGCAACAATATCCTTCATCGGGTTTTCACCCGGGGTTGACTTCAGCTTAGCGAGTTCCTGTTCAGCTTTTGCTTTTTTACCTTTTATTACATCTAATTGAGCCTGATAGGTAGTGAGGATGGGATCAACCTTTTTGGCGTCCGATTTTACCCCCTCTGCTGCAAAGGCTTTGTTTATAGCCACTGTTTCACCAGATAGCTCAATTAAACTTGTTTTAACTTGCCCCGCATAAGCCGCTATATTTGTAAGGGCATACCCTTTAAGCAAGCCCCCGTCCTTCATTACTTTTGCCTTGAGAACATTAATAAGTTCGTCATAATCACTTATTAATTTGGCCTTTTTTACAGGATCAACTTCGTATTTTATTAGTTCTACTTGTACTTTTAGATCTTTGTTGAATTTCGCGGAGGCATCACGATCTAACGATGATTTTGCACTTTCACCTAAATTGTCAACGCTGCCAGATATCATTTCGTTGTACTTGCTCCGGGCAGCATCAAGTGATTCTTGTTTTACTTTTAGGGAGATATTTTCTTCTATCCCTCTATTAACCGCATCCTGAGCCTCTGCCTGGTTCTTTGTTCCAAGTAATTCTTTTTGCTGCTCTGTCAGATAGGTGCCATACTGCTCAAGTATTCCGGCTTTTGCTTTTTTCCACTCATCCGTGCTTTTTGTAGCATGATTTAATTCGGCAAATAGATCCGCTGCTTTGTCCTTTTCATTTGCAACCTGTACATTTAATTTAGATGTTGCCTTTTCTAAATCAGTCTGGTAAGTGGCTAATTTGTAGATGCCATATCCCAAGGCAACAACAGCCATTAAAGCCAGTACATACGGATTGGCCAGTGTTGCTTTGCTTGCATTGGAAGAAGCCTGCAATTCTCTCTCAGCTGCTATTACCTGGTGAGTTGCTGCCACTCTTGCTTCCTGCTGAAGGATCTCAACTGCTACACCTCTGGCCCTTGCTGCCATGTGAATATTACCTTGTGCAATAATAGCCTGGTAAGCTGTTTCGACTGCAAGACCTTTTGTTTTCGCGGCGGCGGCTAAATTCTCAGTATAGGCGATATACATTATCGCTACTCTGTAAGCTCCGTAAGTGGCAATCAATCCGGTTAAGACGTCACCAACTAACTTGTAGTTGTCAATAAGGGTGGAAACCCCACCAACAGCGGCATACAGGAACCCTGAATTTGCTTTTCCAATACCGTTATACATTGCAGCGAGCTTGTCACCAATGTTACTCATCTGGCCTGTAAGCGAAGCACTGATTAAAGCGTTCGCCCCGGCTACGCCTTTCATCTCTCCAAGGCTTAAGATGTATTTTTGTATTGCAGAGTTGGTATTTTCAACAGTCGTTTGCTGTTCTTTGAATGAAAAGGTCACCCTGTCACCGTTGGCGGATGCTTTGATACCAAATTCTTTGAGCCTTTCAAACTGTCCGGTTTGAGCATCAAGTAAAGCCTCCCCAAGTTGATCAAAGCTTTTACCTGTGGATGATGCAAGATCTCCAAGCTTTGTCATTTGTTCGTAGGTAGGAACAAAACCTTGATTTGCAAGTTTGATGAAAGCGCCGGTTACTTCGTCAAGTTGAAATGGAGTCGTAGCCGCAAAGTTGGCAATCATCGTTAATGCCTCAGCTCCTTTAGTTTCTCCAAGCGTATTTTTAAGGACAATCCCGAACTTTTCAAACTTCGCGGTTGTGTCAAGAATCGTTTTACCAATAACCCCGATAGAAGCAACAGCCCCCAGAGCCATTGCACCGATATAACCAGAAGCAGAATTGAACGCACTACCCATACGGGTGCCCTCTGTAGCGGCAGTGTTACCTATCCCTCTGAGAAGAGCATTAGATCTGGCTGCATCTGCTGCAAGCTGCCGGTTGTCTATGTTCGTTGCAAAACTTATTGCTCCTTCGTCGTTATTCATAGAGTTCTTTTCTAATCGCGTTTCTGTTTGCTGGATCGTCAGCGTTTATTACTTTCTGCTTGTCTGTGTCTGTGTCCGCTTCCTTCTCATCGTCGTAACTTGGCAACACTGAGCTGTACATGATCGTATTTGCGTAACTCATTTCATAAAGGACATAGTCAAAAGTCAGCGTATACCCTTTGGCTACTCCTGCGATTACTGCCCAGATTGAATCGTTTCCTCCTGTTTTGTCGGTTTTGTTAGATTTACACCGATTAGGAAACTTGAAACGCTGAAAAAAAAAGCAGTATCCAGTCCGGATAAAAGCTTTTGAACAATCGTGTTTAATTCGATTGGCGGGACATCTTCCAAGATCTCTTTAGCGAGTATTTTTTGATTGTCAATTTCAACCTCTTTGAAGCAAGGGATCAGGCCAAAGAACCAATACTTTCTAACCTTCACCATTTGTTTGGTAATGTTCTTCGCCCCAAGAATCAGCACTGCAACAATATCCCCCAATACTTTGCAGTCCTTTGCAATTCTCAGACTTTCACTCATTATCTCCTGTGTGTTCAATTCGATCTGTGGCATTTGAGCAACCAACTCCGAAACAAGAATGAGCGTTGCAGTGGATGGAGGGGCCACCAGGTAAGTTTGATTCCCAATGGTAACCTCTTGTGTTTTTTGGAGTATCGTTTCAGCAACCTTTGATTCTGCTTTTTTCATAGTCGTTTTCATGTTTGCGCCGAATACGGGAATCGAACCCATTCCTTGGCAGTAACATCCCATTTGTAGGGTAATAGTTCAACCGCCTGTTCACCACTTATACTACTCCGGCAAAAAAGAGACAGCTCCACTCATCATAGAGCTGTCTTTTAGATATTTTGATTTTTAGTTAAACGTGTCGGACTGTAGGCTTAGTTATTTTAGAATAGTCTTTCGCTAACCTTATTGGAGAGTACCTATATCTCAATTGGCTGCAAAAACTTTGTATTAATCTTTTTTGAAGAGTCGCACATTTGAGAGTATTTCCATAGTCAAAATCGCTGACCACTTTTTTAGTTACTCCCTTTTGGTCCCGGATTAAACCCTCATTTTGTGCTGTGATAATCTGACAGGTCAGCACTACATTGGTGGTGATCATGTAGACGTCAACAGCCGTAAAAGGCATTGCCTGAGCAGGTGATTGGACATTAAAGCCAAAGGTCTGCAACTGGTCCGATTGGTGATAATTCACCTGTGATGCATTGAGTCCTATCGTGAGGATCAGCATCGAGCAAAGAAGAATGATCTTTTTCATTAAATTGAATGTATTAATTAATAATGGGTTAATGGTTTACCTCCACCATAAGTCCGTCTATCCGTTTGCCTCTATTTTTTACGCCTGAGTGTAAGGTTTCAGAATTGCGCCTGCTGCTGGTTTCACACCGTCAAAGGTGTATTTCCATTTCTTACCAGCTTCAGAACTCCATGTTTCTTCAACTGATACAGCTGCAGCTTCCATGATCCAGCCTTCGAGTGTGACATCCTCAGGAGTCATCCGGATACCGTAATTGGCAACGATAAGACCATCGTCATCAACGATTGGCTTGCTGTCACCTTTTTTCACAAATACTTCAGCCGAAAAGCTGTATTTGTTTTTTGCATAACGGGTGTCAATTACCTCTCCACCTTCGCCGAGTGCCTCTGATTTGGCACCTTTCTCTGTTGCGAGTGTCGCTGTTTTCTCAACGATTACAGGGAACACTATCCATGTTGGGACTGCAGGAATAACACCTGCCACATGTGCAACAACTTCCACTTTCGGTTTACCCCAACTTAATATTGACATAATATTTAATTTTTAAAAAGTTGTTAATTCGAATTTAATTTTACAATTCACAAAATGCTGGTCAATGCCTTCAGCCTTGTAGGTCTGTATTGTTGCCCCAAGTTTGAATCGATATTCACCAGGTATGATCGACTGAATAATGGTATTGGACAAGATCTCTAACTCCTGACAGCGTGATCCGTTTTTAATCAGTACAGTGCTTCCGTTTGCGATATCCGGAACATAGATGTTCACGTTTACAACCCCCGTCTGGATCTGATCATCAAGACCAGTCATAAATGAGACGATTGCATCTTCAGTTTTAGCCCCGTTTGGCCTCATGCCTTCACGAAAGATTGACCCTTTGATAGTTGTAGCCAAAAGACTCCCCCTCAGGATGCTGAATACATCGAACTCAATCTGACTGCCTGTCTTTCTCATTTGGTAAAGCCTAACTTTTTCATCATTCGAGGTACAAGCTGTTCAGCGAGTAATTCAGCACTGGTCAAAACATTGTATCCAAGAGCTTCAACATAAGCGGCGTAGTTCTCACCGGCAACGACAATAAGCGTGATCCCTTGAGCGTAGCGAGCCGTAAGCTTTCGTGCATACGCTTCACCGTCTGTCCCGCCGTTACCTTGAAAACTGGACCCGTCAATTATGACTCCATCTTTTACGATGACATAGCCGGTTGAATTCAGAAGAGCGTTTGTCTGTGGTGTGTAAGTCCTTCCGGTCCTTGCTTCATTCACACAGGTTACCCCGATGAAGTTTAGCCTTACCAACAGCGCGGCTAACCGTCTCTCGATCTGTTTCTGCAAATGAGCATCAAGATCGCCCGGAGACGTTGTCATGACTATGCCCATATCGAAATGTTTTTTCTTCCGGTACGATCAAAGCCACTTACAAGAGTCTCAGCAAGTAGAACTCCATCTTCATCAAATAGAGCAATAGGATCTCCAATAGACAGATTCAAGTCAGATTGTGGCATGAATATTTCATACACATATAGAATAGTTGACCCGTCAACTCCTTTGACCTCTTTAGGCGGGGTATGTTTTTCGATATGACAATCACCTGCATCAATCCAATCCGACACGAACCCTTCAACCCAAAAACCTGAAACAGGATCAAGTTGTCCGGGAATAGTCGTTTTGTATTTCAGTGTGCTGTTATATCTTGACATGATTACCACCTATTAGAACCATCAGTAATTGAAGAGAATGTGACAAATTCGGAAACATCAAAACCAAATTGATTGCATATCCCGATAATCCGCTTTTCGATCACTCCATCAGCATAGCTTTGAGCAAACTTCCCTTCGGATTCTGACTTCAAAACCATAAGTTTGGAGAGAGCTTTGACAGTAGCTTTTGCAACTGACTTTTCATCAGTATACTCAGCTGTTGCGTCAAGTCCTGCATCGAGTAACGCTTTATTAAGAGCACCCTTACTGATTGTAAGGGGCTCTATTTCGGCTTTTAGTGCTTCTAAATTTGTCACAGTCAACTATTATTAAACCAGGTTACGGACCCGAAGATTTACAACTGCATTAATGCTGTTGATGATCGGAACTACACGCCAAGAGCCTTGAGTGTATTCGCCAGCTGCCTGACCAGAGCTTTCGCCAACTGTCCATTTGGCCATACGGATACCGCTACCAGCGTCGGTATAATTCACGTTCTCTTCAGGTATAATTGCACTGTCTTCAAAAGCAGGCTGCAATTCTCCGATAGTACCAGCGGGTTTCAAGACAATCATGTCATGATTCCAAGGGTCAATCGTGGTGCGTTCTCCGTCTACCTGACCAGCGTTTTTCTTCGTGATCAACGTGATAGGAGGCAAACCGTTCTGAGCCCAATACTCATCAAAAGCGGCGTCTGTGATAACCCCTTTACCCTTGTCAGTGCCAAGGATAGCAGTTTTGATCAGGCCAGAGCGTTTCATGAAGTATTTGATCTCAGGGGACATCAAAGCCTCTCCGAAAACAACGCCTTTCTCTGCAAAGTCATAAATGGCTTTACCAAGTTCAAGCATACAATCCAAAGTGAGAATGTTTGCTTCAGTCCATGCAGTAGCTGCTTGCAGCTTGTTCTCAGTCGGCATTTCGTAGTCTACCTTGTAGATACGACCATCCGGGTTGATAGCACTTGTGAAGTCAGCAACACCACCGTTGGAGAGTGCACGTAAAATGATGTGGTCAACAGCATCCTTGGTGCCCAGATAGGCTTCTTGAAAGTCTGAGATCATCGTTTTTTTGATTTCGGCAAACTTCTGAGCGTCCTGAAGTCTTGGGGACTCATAGATTTCCTGAAGCTTACGCATCTTATCAGCTGTCATCAGGAACTTGTGACCTACGCGAGGGATCTCACCTTTCCAGGTGTCGAAGCCATCAGAAGGACGAAGCGGAGTGGCTGCATTGTTTCCAATGATCGAAGCCAGGAAGCGAAGTTTGTACTTACCAAGAATACCCTCACAAGTAAGGCCGTACTGAGGCAGATTAGAAGTAAACCAACGGTCAACGTAGGTTTTTTCCCACAGGATCTTATTTTGCAAAGAAGCCTGATCGAACATGATCTGCATCGTCTTCAGAAGATCGATCGGTTGTCCGGGGAAAATCAGGGTTGTAAAAATACTTTTAGGCATATCTTACTTATTTTTAGAAGTTAGACCGATTTGGTGTATTTGATGTTGTGATTAGCCAACAACACATTACCCTGCATAAGCACGGTAGGGATAGCCGGAATACGGCGTAAGTACCAGGCACCCGAACCTGAATCAATTGTTACATCAATCCCTGTTTCGTTTGCGGCATCGTTGACTTCAACAGAAGCAATGACAGCGGCATTCGCCAAACCGATAAGAGCCGCGTTGGCGGGTGTAGTCACGTCAGCAACGACCTGTACAATGATATCACCAACGGCCAATGTTGCAAGAGCGGCTGAGAGGGTAATAACATATTCGTCAGAAGCATTGACGGCAATAGCACTGATCGAAGGAGCCGCGGACAGCAACCCTGTAACAGTTTTGAGCACTTTGTCACCTATTTTGAAAATAGGGCTAAGATGCATCGAGCTTTCAAGCGTTACCACTGTTGGATCAGCGGCAATTGCTTTTACTTTTCCAGTCTTGACAAGCAACACCTTTCGGGTAATCTCATCATAGACGGCCAGAGTTCCGGCGGGAATCTTATCCCCTGCATTGAAACCCTGTGTAACGGTATCCAACGTAAAACCGCCAATAACCTTTAAAGGGCTTGACGTGTATACATTTCTACCACCACCATAAGTTGTTTTTCCGAATTTCATAAGCTTTTTTTGCTTTAAAAATTATTTAACTTCAATTTCTGCAAGCAGCCCTTTCGCGGCTTCTTCCGAAGCTTGCTGTGCGGTTGCTGCTGATCCGGCAACTGCCGGAACGAGCCCCTGCGTGATGAGATGTTGCTTGTAACTGGTCAGGTACACGTCTGGATCTTGATCCGCCGGTACTGCCACAAACTTCATGTGTTCATCAGAGAGACCATGCTTTTTCTGAAGTGTAGAGATTAAAGTTGCCCTTTCTGTTCCTGCTTTTTCTGCTTTGAAAGTCTGATTCTCTGTTTCAAGAGTTGACAGTTTCTTGTCGTAATCTGATTTCAAAGTGTTAATAGCCGCTTCCCAAGGTTTTTCCTCTCCGCCACCAGCTGCTGCTTTTTCCACCTTAGCTTTTTCTGCTGCTGCTAATTCGGTTTTTTCCTTTGAAGTCTGAGCCCACCTGGTAGCTTCACCCTGCATTGCCTTAGCAAATGGGAGAATAAGGTTTGCCTTTACTTCGATTTCTGCGTCAGTAGACGCTTCTGTTAGGCCATCGCTGCCACCTGAAACAAGGGCTTCGATTGCTGCTTCTGAAAGTCCCATGTCTTTGCATTTGACTTTAAATAGCTCTAATAATTTTTTATTCATGAGATTTTTTAACCGGTTATATTCGATTTTGCGCCCAAATATAAGTAATAAAATGATATGTGCTCAATAGGAACGCAAATATTTTTGCATGTTAATAAACAGCCTGTTAAGAATTTACCAAAAATCCAAATTTATTTTTAAATATTTCTTTTAGAATGTTGCATATATTAAATATATGCCCTATTTTTGACCCGTTGTGTTCCTATTGGGCACACTTTAATATTTTGGAAATGGAAATAACAATCAAGGTGATTGATAGGGATAGGCTCTCACAGCAAATTGGTGATGAAATAACCAAGATCAAAGCTACTGCCAACTTCCAGATTAAAAGAGATCCGGATTACGGTGATAAGCTCATCGGTAAAATTGAAGTTTGGGGCTATTCCGATTGGAGCTTTGCCGTTTATGTACCTGTTAAAGCCTTTAAATAATGTTTACGAACGATTTCTACCCGACCCCTATTGATGTGATCAACACCATGTGTTCAGGCCTTGACCTGATCGGTAAGACTGTGCTTGAGCCATCAGCCGGAAGTGGTAATATTATTGACTACCTGAGAGCAGAAGGGGCAAAGGTTATAGCCTGTGAAAAGCATCCGGATTTAGCTCTTATCGCACAAAAGAAAGCCGACAGGTTTTTAAAGCATGACTTCCTGCAGGTGACCGGCGAAGAGATCAGCCATATTGACTTCATCATCATGAACCCTCCATTCTTTATGGGTGACAAACACATCCGCCACGCTTGGGATGTTGCGCCAAGTGGATGTGAGATAATCGCACTGTGTAACTCCAATACTCTTGATAACCGGTATTCTCACCAACGTGAAAACCTGTTTTCGCTCATCGAGAAAAACGGTAACAGCGTAAGGCTTGGAAATGTCTTTTCACAATCGGAGCGTGAGACAGATGTAAGCGTTTCAATGGTCCACCTGTTCAAACCTCGCACTGGTGACAATGAGTTTGATGGATACTTCGATCTTAACGAGGATCCAGAGCAGGAGGGCAACGGGATAATGGCTTATGATGTTCTTCGGGATTGCGTCAACCGGTACGTTGGAGCGGTTAAGATGTTCGATGAAGTGATCGGTGCCTCTCAACGTATGAACGCCCTGATTAAGCCCCTCAATCAATACGGTAACATCACATTCGGAGTTAACCAACGCCGGGATGGAAGGGATTACACTGTTACCCGGGATGAATTCAAAAATGAGCTTCAGAAGTCAGCGTGGAAAGCGGTTTTTGCTGAAATGAATATGAGCAAGTATATCACTAAGTCCGTAATGGAGAACATTAACAAGTTCGTAGAGCAACAGGTTAAGGTCCCGTTCACACTTAAGAATATCTACAAGATGGGCCAAATGATAGTTGGTACACATGCAGGACGGATGGACAAAGTACTGGTGGATGCTTTCGATAAGATCTGTTCTTTCTCTTACGAGAATTCAGAGGCTGGATCCGGATGGAAAACCAATTCATCATATAAGGTCAATCAAAAATTCATCCTGCCTCACCTCACGACTATCGGATACAGCGGTCAGCTGTCAGTAAGCCCTTACGGATACGACAGACAGGGTGATATGGATGACATTGTTAAGGCTCTCTGTCACATGACTGGTAAGGACTTCGGGTCTTTTAAGAGCCTAAACGAATTCATCTCACACACTTACCTGTTGGACGCGGAAGGCAAACGGGTTAAAGATTCAAACGGATATAGCGACAAATACCGATATCTGGAATTCGGTAAATGGTACCAGTGGAATGAATTCTTTGAGATCCGCGGATACAAGAAAGGGACAATGCACGTGAAGTTCTCTTCTGAATCCGTTTGGATGGAATTTAACCGGAAAGTAGCAAAGATCAAAGGCTGGGCTTTACCCCGGAAGACGGATACCAAAACCAAGGGCACGGAGCGGACCAAGAAACAAGGATTAGAAATTTACTAAAGATCATGAACAAGAAAGCATTACTCATAGCGTGGATTGCCGGGATGTACACAGGTGCAGGATTAGACGAAAGTTACTGGTCCGCTCTTCCTTTGGCTTGGAAGTATTCTAAGATAAGAATGTTCTTAAAATGGTACGAATCCAACAAGCAGCGATTTGAAGAGGTTAAGAGTGTTGGCATGATCGGAATTGATCAGCCCTTTGATATTGAATTGATCCGCGCTCATGCAAGAAATCATAGGGTGATTTTGGTAGGCGCAAATGTTCCAATAATGCGGGGTTGCCCCTTTGATGAACCCTTACTTATTTCTCGTCTTCATGAGCCTCAATTCAATTTAGACCCTATAATATTAAGAAAAGAGGCAGAAACCCCTTGGTACAACCAATTTGAAAAGGGTAAAAGAATCAAACGCAAATATTAATCCCATGAGAACCTTTGATATAATCTGCCTTAGCCTCGTTGCCGGTGTAGTCGTTTTTGTACTGGCCATTGAATTATTGAATTGGATGTTTAAACCTAAAAATCATGAGTAACCAGGTAATTGACGAATGCCCTAAGTGCCATTCAACAGATGTGTTCAAATGCAAGGCCAATGGCTTCTGTCGTTGCTGCAAGCACAAATCAGACTATGAGAATTTCACCGTTGCTGGTGTAAATGCTGCAAGTTGGGGCAAAGAGTATTCTAAACACGATCATTACGAACGAATTGACAATTAAACGATATGAAAACAATCTTACCAGTTCTGAAATTAACGGCTCAAGTAATAGGATATACATTGATGGTGTGTGCTATAACAGCCATGTATTTCACTCTGTTTGCCTGTTGCGATAACTTACTACGATGAGTTGCACTTTTGATATATCCCCAATGGCAATACTCGAAGCAAAGATGAAAGCCCTCGAAGCTCAATTCAAACAGCCTCTTTACAATCCTGCCGCTTACGCCCTGAAGCGACAAACGGAGATAGCACTGGGAGAAGTTTACAGAGAAATAATGAAAAATCGAACTATATGAAATACGAAGAAATTGAATGCCAAGGAAGACGATTGGATCAAATCGAAGATAGTAAAAGGCTCCTTGCTGCTGTGGGTGTTGTTGTCGGCTTCTTTGCAAGCTGTGGTTTACTTGTATTATTAATCAAATGGATATTAACATTTTAATCTTATGAAGCTTATTAGACCTTCGTATGAGATCCTGACTCAGTTAGATCCCATACAACTTTTAAAGAACATCGAAGCAGCAGGAAGGACCTGCTACAAGTCTGAAGAGAAGATTACTGAGGACAGCGCCTCTAAATTTGTCCCAATGCTATTAGCAAGAGGCCATGAGTCCGTTTTGGAACACCAATCCTTCACCGTAAAGTTCATTTGTGACCGTGGAGTCAGTCATGAGATCGTACGTCATCGTTTGGCTTCATTCTCTCAGGAGTCAACCAGGTATTGTAATTACTCGAATGCCAAATTTGGGAATGAGTTGACCTTCATTATTCCGGAATGGATCACAACTGATCAAATTGATCTTATCAGGCATATGAATGAACACAATTTCATGCAGGTCCTTGAATCTACTAAAGCGTGGTATCAGGTAATGAATGAAAGCGAAAATAATTACAACAGGCTTATTAAATGCCAATGGAAGCCGGAACAAGCCAGATCCGTTCTACCCAATTCGCTTAAAACTGAAATTGTCGTTACTGCCAACATCCGGGAATGGAGAACAATCTTCAAACAACGCACTTCCAAAGCTGCTCATCCACAAATGAGAGAACTCATGTGCCCTTTACTGGATGAGTTGAAAGCAATGCTTCCTGAACTGTTCAACGATATTACTTATTGAGATGAGAGACCGCAATTGGTACGACAATAACCGTGTTCGGCTCTCAAAGGGATTACCGGAGACCTTGAATCTTTCTTTTGCAGAAATGCAAGAGTCCGAATGGTCACCGGAATTTGAAAAGCTTATGAGAAACCGGCTCATGATGGGATCTATCCGTTATGGGAAATTGAAAGCAAAGGGAAAACCAGCTTACGATCGTACGGCTTCAATCGTGAAACGTTTGGAGAAATATAAAGAGACCGGCAACAAAGAATTCCTTGTTGATTGTGCTAATCTGTGCCTGGTTGAATTCGTGGAGTGCAAGCATCCAAATGCCCACTTCAGTGCGATTGATGATGGCGAACATGTAGAGGTTAAATGACCACTACGCCTCAATACATCGTTAGCACTCCGCAAGGATCGGGTCATGTTAAAAGCAAAACCGCTTTAATTAACGGCAAATTGATCATTTACCTGGATTCCGGTAAAACGATTTACTGCCATATTGATAATCTTAAATTCATTAAATCTTAAATAGTTATGAACTTAATCGAAGGACTTCAAACCGAAATGAACCGTGTTCGGGAAATAATCGCCGAATATGAGCAGATCCCGGCAGGCCAATACGCCGCTGCAGTTATGAAAGCTGACATTATCCTTGCTGAAGATGCTATCGCTACAGGCGATACAGTAGCAATGATGAGAGCTCTTGAATCCTTGAGAGAATATGACTTATGAAAAAACTGACTATTTTAATGTTTGCTCTCATCTTGATGGGATGCAATCCCCCTAATCAAAACGCTGTCATCATTTCCAAATCATATCTGACAGGAAGTGACAAGCCAATGCCAGACGGTATTTGTCGATATGTTTACAGGTCCAATCAATGGACAAACGATATTGAATTTCAAGACTCCTGTTGGAAATATAACATTGGCGATACTATTATCGGGAGGGCTAAGAAATGAAACCAAAGAACTTGAAATTAATAGCCTTAGCCCGTCTCATCGCTACCATTCTCTATTTTCCTTTCCTGTTTATCGGTTATGTATTCTATCTCCTTTCAAAACTCATCCGGGCAATTGGTTATTTGTTGATGTGGAAACCTTACAGCGCTAAAAAGCAGATTAAGGGTTTTTGGTCAATTCAATCGAGTATTGGAGATTGTTTTTAGTAAAATGTTGCATGTATTAAATATATACACTATATTAGGCGCAAAAATTGACGTATGACAACAAACCCAAATAACTCAATCCTTAGAGCCCAATTGTTCCAAGCAACAACGGTCTTGGAGAAACTAAAGCACTCACTTGAGATAGGAGTGTTCGCGGGTTCCCGGGCAAGCGTTGAAGCAAAGATGGAGACTTGCAAAAAGGTAATTGCTGAGATAACAGCTCAATTGGAGGTTGCCACAAAGCAGATCCACAAGCTCTATCACGTGGAACTATTGGAAGGCAAAAAGAAACATCACTACTTTGGCTCTCAGGCTGCGATATACGACACTTTGACCGTGGATGATATCGGTATAACATTGGATTACCTGAGAAACACTATTGACCTGTCGGATGGTCCGTATGAAAACAAAAAGTGTATCATCAGATTGGGAGAAGTGAAACGCAAACATACTTTAAGAGGGAGGAAATCATAAACCTCTCTTTTATAACACCTCCAAGAAATTCAAGTAGGCGAACTCTCCAAATACCTCTTTCGCTTTCTTGTCATACGCTTTAGCCGCTTCCATTTCGCTCTGATACCGCCCAATAAAAGTGGATCTGTAATTTATCTTAATTTGGGCCATATACTTTCCCCGGGCTTTGTCATAAAATACGCCTTTAAACTGACTGGTTTTATTAACCCCCACTTGATTAATGCTATTCTGCTGATTGGTTGCGACCCTTAAATTATAACTTTGGTTGTTTAGCCCGTTTCTGTCCTCGTGTTCAGCAGTTAGCCTTGGGTCAGTTAATCCCATTATTACACGGGCCATTCTTATAGTAGTTCTTTTGCCCTCTGTGGTTGCTGTTCTTACGGCATAATAAGAGCTATATTCATTTGAAGCGTGCCATTTGAATTGATTCAAATAGTCGAAGTCTTTATCATCTACCTGAGCAAATAATCCTTTATCCAGTTTAATCTCTTTCATTGCTTAATATTAAAAACCCATCTGAGACAGGGTGGAGCCTGTGACAAAATGGGTTTTATGGCAAAGTGCCAGTTTCTTTTAAAACCACGCTCCACCGTGATTCTGCTTTGTAAATATATAAAAATTTATGCAAAAAACAATTCCTTTTTTATTAAAACTTCTTGAATATCTTCAGTAGATCCTCAGGCACTCCTTTGCTTCCATGCAAACGATATTGTACGAACCATTCAGCAAAATACTCTTGCTTGTCAGATGCTCCATACACACTTATTTCTTTAATGTAATCCTTGTATAGCCCTTTTCCAGTTGCCTCTGAAATGTTATCGTAATAGTGCCCTAACTCATGGGTTACGTCCGCTTTTACCTGACTGGCTTTGTCTTTCAATAGGCTTGATACATTTTGAGGTATTGGAAACTCCCCATTTTCTATTTGCTTATTCAATTTACTTATTTCATACTCATAATTGGATATTTGATTCTTGGCAATACGGATATCTTTTTTGTAGATTTTATCCTTCATTGCCGATTGACCCAATCTATCCTCATAATTTTTAATACTTTGGTTTAATCCGTTTATCCTTGATTCTCTTAAAGATATTTCAGTTTCAAAGCTCTTTAACGGTTGATAGGTATTAATCTTGAAAGCATCCAAATTTATTTTTAACATTCGATCCTTCGCTAAATCTGCCTGCCAATATTGAGCCGCTGTTATTCCGTTTACACTTCGCCCTGAAGATACTATACCGTTTTGCAGCCTGATTTCAGCTATCTCAAGCAACCCTCTTTTTGCTTCAAACTCGATTGGCTCTAAAATTATATTGGCCTGTTCTATTGTTGCCCTGCCAAGATCCACCCTTGTAAAACCCGCATTTTTGTAACGTTGTTCTATTTCCTGAATAGTTTTAGACGGGATAAATTCAATAATTTTAGTCCCTTCCTTAATTGGGTCTACTATTGGCCTGATCAAACTTAGCCCTTTGGTTATGTCACCCTCTACAAAATTATCCCGGATGAAATAAGGGATTGACTTAGCTGTTGCAGCACGTTTTTTATTAGCTTCGATCCATCCCGTGAATCCATCAGGTACGCCCGTTACTTCATTAATTGACTTAAAGTCTTTCAGTTCTTCACCGTTCAGTAAAGCGTCTGACAGGCTATCAAGCTCTTTCTCAGTGCACAAAATCGCAATTACAAAGCATCGACACATAACGTGCCAGCCAACAAACTTGAAAGTCTTTGGATATTTGCCCGCAAAGTCATTACAGATGTCAGTGACAGGATGATTACTTGAGAGCTTTACTTCGTACCCAACGACAAAGTCAAACTGCTGCCATCTTTCGTGATCAGCTGTCAGATAAGCCATGTTTGTCTCAGTTCGCGTGAGACGCATAGCGTTTTTATATGATGATCGATATACCCCTTGTCCGGGATGATATGCTTGAGCTGCTTTGGAGAGCTTGTACCGGCCTGTTTTGGTAATGTTGCCCTCAGCATCCTTAGTGGTTATCTGGACCCGCTTAAACAGCTTGTCCGGTTCGTTGAGATAGGACCGGACGGCTTTTGAGATATGGGCTGCTGATCCTCCCTCACCTATTCCAAGATCGAGAGCTACTTCCAGTTCAGCTTTTAATTGACCGGTGTAGTTCCAAACCTTCTGGGAAAGGCCTAAACCTCCCTCTTTCTTCGACCGATCCATAAAGGCATTCATCGCCTTCTCATTGCGATCAAAGTAACGTGCAAAGTGGTTTTTCTCAAAAGCATCTTTGCCAAAAATCGCTGCTACTAACTTATCATTCTTGATATTTGATTGTGTCCACTCTGCTTTTACTCCGCCCTGAATAGCGCCGTACACTTTGGCGTTCATTGTTCTAAGTATGTTCGTAGCCTTGCCCTTCATCTTCTCATTGGCATCAAAAGAAAAGGTTTCCCCCTCTTTGGGCTTGAATGCTATCGCTAACTCTGTCAGCTGAGTTATGGCACCGGCATAGATCTGCTGCACGTTACCGGCATAGCCCTCCGTACGTGCAAACATATCTTTGAAATACTTATCAGGGTTGATTTTAACCATGGTTAATTCGCTTGTCCGAATATGTCAGTTGATGTAGCTTGCTTTTTAGCACTTTCCTCACCAAGTCGGATAAGTTCAGTAGCTGCATTCTTGACCAAAGGATTAAGCTCAACAAATGTCTCAGTGCTCATGCCTCCGTTCTCAACGCTGGCAACCAGGTTATCGATCGTGTCCTTGATATCTTCACCAAATGGCTCCTGAAACTCATGACCAATGATCAGGTTCTCACATTGTGTCTTCAGACCGTAGTTGGTCACATTGCCAAGGATGGATTTACACAAGCTTGACACGCGATCAAGTAGTTCATCATGTATTTCTTTATGCTTAGCCGCTTTGATATCAGCAAGGATCATCATTTGCTTGAGAGCTTTGCCGGATACATTGGTCAGGCCCTTCATGTTGTCAAAGTCAATGTTTGGAGTGAATGACTTGGAGAGGATATGTTTTTCAAGCCACTCAATTTCCTGCTTCTTTGATTCCGGGGCTGAGTCCCAGGTAAGATACTCGACACTTGCTTTTTCCTTTGTGATGTAAATCTTTGACTCACTTTCTTTCTCTGGCATACTGTTCAGAATGTCAGCCGTGGCCACGATTGCAGGATCAGAGAAGTAATCGTTCACATCCGCTGTTCTGGATCCGATATACTCTTCACGTTCGATCATTGGACTGACTCCATCCCACTCTTTGGGCTGATTGAATAGGATAAATGGGATCTTGCCAATCGGGTTCAGCTCTTCGACCACTTGCCATCCCATGTTTGCCCGGGTGCAGCGGTATATGATGTCAGAGGTATAGACATCGAAATGATAATTGATTACTCCATCTTCTTTGAGGTAGTAACCCCATCCTGCAGTAATCAGTTTTTCGTACTGGTCCCACATTGCCCGGATATCATCCCCTTTGCTTTTTGCCAATACCCGGATCTGCACGTCCGGCTTTCCTTCAGCATTGCGGAATACCCTGAACAGCATAGCGCTTTCAGTCTCGGCACCAGCAAGACGCTTACATTGCCGGATCTTTGAATCAAAGCGGACACTTTTAAGCATGTCCTTGAACGCCTGAAACGCTTCTTCGGTGTTCTCGCTTTGCTGCATCCACTTAACGGCTCTGCCATAAAGGAAGACAAGGGCGATCTCATTGATGAATACCTGGTAGGGGATAGGGAGTCTCCAACGCTTCTGTGTGCGGATGTACTGACCATCTTTGCCCTTAATGACTTTATCCGGACGTTTCATGATCTCATGCGAAAGCACGTCATACTCCTGAATGGCATGATTGACCTTTGCGCTGTTGTCATTCATGTAAGAGATCACCCGGGAAATGTCTTTAGCTGATAAGAGCTTATCGAATTCCTGATTGCGCCCAACAAGGGCGTTAAACTGATTGTAAATACTACTTAACAAGCTCATATCATTAGTTATTATAAGTTTACATTCCGAAGCCCAACATTTCACGTGTGATGTTTTGCGGTATATCCACATCGTCGTAATCGAAGAAGGCCCGCATCAGGAATAAATCGCGCCAATCCGGAGAGTGGCCAATATCCTTTTTGATTTCTTCCTTTGGTTTTAATTTCAGCTTTCCGTCTGAGTCAGCTTCCCACGTCTGCAGCTGTTCGAGTTCAATAACGATATTCTCCTTTTCTTCCTCAGTGATTTCAGCCTCAAAGCCAACATCATTGTTGTTGATCCGCTCAGCCAGCTTATATCCGCACTGGGTTTGTAGGTTCTTGAAGTTCTCACCCTCGAAAGGTCGGCCCCCGTTGCTGAAGCCCCTGATACCGCAATTGTCAATCACACCACCTCCCACGCCGTCTTCGTCTCCGATGGATCGCATCTTCGAGATCTTGTGTTTTTGCCTCAGATGATTAATCGCGGTCTGAATTTCAGTAGTTTTGCTGACGTCAAAGGACAACGTTTCAATTATTGTCCAATTATCCCAAACCCCAATACGTGCTTTGTCTGACCCGAAACGTGCAATGTCGGCAGTGATATACTTCTTACCCGTTTTCTTGGCCAGATCGTTACCGAATATCGCCAGTAGGGTATCGTAAGCACACAGGGCATTTGGATTGTCATCATATTCCCAATTGCCTTTTAGTAATCGTTCCTTTTTGACCTTATCGGTTGTTGACTCAAGGGCTTTGATATAATCCTTTTCGATAAATGGGTTTTCCTGCACCAGGCAGGGAAGATATGTCATGTGAGACGGCAGGGTGCCATCCTTTGCCGGTTTAAAGAACGTGGTATACATCCAGTTCTTTTTCGGGTTACAGGATATAAACAGTTTACGGACAATACCGTAAAAGTCGTTCATGTGCCTGCCAATACGGGTCTTGAGCGTGTCGTAAGCCCCGAAGTTGATCTCTCCCCCTTCTTCTATCCAGCCGCCCGTGTATTCGATGGACCCGTAACGTTCATAGAGCGGATCCGAAGGGAGGAAGCGAAGATCCAGCATGTCAATACGGGATCCGTTCTCAAATTCGATGAAGTGATCCTGCCCGTTGTACTTGAAGACCTTGTCACGTTGGATGCCATAACTCGTGCACACTTTGAAAAAGGTTATCAGGGTTGATTCCCGTAAGCGTTTCAGAGATTCACGGCCAATGAACCACTTGGTACCAGGATAAGCCAGACACATAAAAGCCAACCAGGCACAACCGGTCCACGACTTGGCACCACCAGCTGCCCCTCCATAAAGGAATTCAACATGATCCTGATCGGTGAGGGTTTGCAATGCAAGCTCCTGCTTAATGTGCTTTTTGCCTTGCTGGGTAACAATGAAGTCGTAGTCACCACGCTTGAATAATTCAATACGGGCAGCTAACAAGGGGGTTATATGGTTACTCTGCTGTTGCAATGGTTTTCACAAGTAAAGCATGATAGATTTTTAATTCTGCATCGCTGAGTTTGGTTAGATCGGGACCAGTAAGCAGATCCTTTCCATCTTTGCCGGTTAATTCAGTGCTCATCTTATCCCCGTATTTCTTAGGGTACATCTTTGATAAAAGCCATTTACGAGTATCAACCCTTAAACGGTCCCTTCCAATTACACGCTGATTTTCGATCTCTCTTCCATCGGGCAAGGTTATTATGTCATCTCCAAATTCATCAGCTATGTTTAGCGCCTGTTCAGCAATAACGTCCGCTCTTTTCTCGCACGCGCGCACGTATCGCTTTGCTCTTTCTTCGTCTGAATCAAGCATTTTATTAAAAGTGTAAGATGACATAATACCTTCTAACGCTTTTTTCCACGGCATACCGTGTTCCGAAATATTGAAAAGGACTTTATTAAATCTCGTTTCAGATACCTTTTTGCCAGACTTATTTTTGCTGGGTTTACGTTTAGCGGGTTTATTTTTAGCAGGTAGCATGACTGTTTTATTTAATCTTGTGCTTACCCAGGTTGAACCCTCTCGATAATATTATTTCACCTTCTCCACCACCTATGGCCAGAACATGAGTGCCTTTGGGTATGACATAGGCTTGCATTTTTGCATTACCTCTTGCAAAGTTTCCGGCTGTTAAAGGATTTGTACTCGTAGACGTATAGGCCTTATCCGTTCCATGGCTTCCGTCCGTTCCTCTGTACACGATAACATCTCTTTTCAGGACGTTCTTACTCATCGCTTCGTCCATCTTCGCCACGGTTGCTTTTGTTTTGGCCGACATTTTACCAGATCTTAACTCCCCGTTTATGGTTTTAAATTCTATTGATGTATAACGATCAATGGCTTTTTCTTCAGAAGCCGTGAATTTGCCTTTAATATCACTGTTGCTGACAGTTTCCTTTTCCATTTTCTTCTGCAATTTCACTGACGCTTCCCGACTTAATTTCTTTTTTACCCCATTCATCCTGTCCATGTATTCGGCTGTTGCCGATGGGACTTCCTGCTGAGCCGCCATGCCTCCCCCTGCTGAACCTTCGTTAGCTTTGGCTCCGTCT
>Ga0209511_1000463_pt1 | contig 41624 bp, 29 predicted proteins | sample SSSSmetaG_FD_184141 | JGI IMG/M metagenome (GOLD analysis project Ga0209511, IMG submission 184141) | Glacier valley bacterial and archeal communities from Borup Fiord, Nunavut, Canada, to study Microbial Dark Matter (Phase II) - ​SSSS... | ecosystem: Environmental > Aquatic > Freshwater > Ice >... | reverse complement strand
GAGCGCGACCGCGCCGGTGTTTATTGTGGGTCTCGACGGCATTGCCATCGATGTTCGCCTTCAGCGCATCGGCGGAGAGCTGGAGCCGACCGCCACCATTGCCCGCACCGTGGAGGTGACCGCTGATCGCGCCCGTACCCCCGCCGAGCGTGACATCGGCGCTCGCGCTCGCATGCGGCAGATCGATGCCCTTGCTCGCGAGGTCCGCCATCGACCCGCGCGGTTGCTTCGCTGCATCCTTCGCGAGGCGCTTCGCGTCTCCGCGCGAGGCATCGCGATCGTTTTCTTTCTGCCACGAGGCGTGATCCTTCGCGAGCCGGTCGGCTTCCTTTTGGGCGTCGCGCGGATCGCGCGCATCGGCGGCCGCCGGATCGTCCCCCTTGGGTTCGCCGGCCTTGACGATACCCTCGCGCATGTGACCGGTGACTTCCTCGACGAGGCCCGGCAGATCGAGCGCGAGAGGGCCCTTGCCGACGACGTACTTGGTGATGTTCTGATCGAAAAAGCCGCCGATCCGGGCCTTGAGCGCGCCCTCGCGACCCTTGGTCTCGAGATCGACGCCTTGGCCGGTCAGCCAGAGCGGCAGATCGAGCGCGGGATTGATGTGAACCGAGGTCTCGTTCGTGAGCGCATTGTCGCGAACTTCGATCGCGATGTTGATCGCGGCGCCCACGGGGACGCCGATCGTGGCGAGCCCGTGGCCGTACTTGCCGGCGAACAGCGGGACGCGCGCGCGAATGTCGGCCGTGCGAATCGATTGCGCGACGGTCTCGGCGGTGGCGGTCTCGCTCGCGAGGTTCTGGAGCTGCTCGTCCTTGGTCGGCTTGTGCGCGGGTTTCACCGGACCCTTGCTCGGCTTCTCGGCACGGTCGAGCTCACCGGAGCCGCGGATGTTCGCGGCCTTGACCGACGTGACCGAGCCGGCGTTGTCGAACAGAACCTTCGCGGCGCCAGTACGTACCGTGGCATCGCCTCCGAAGTCGCCCGCCCCGGAGAACACGCCACGGACCGAGAGCGCGGCGACATCGATCTCGCGCACCTTGCCTGCCGCATCGTTGATCACATCGGCGCCATCGAGCTCGAGCTGGGCGTGCTTCGCGATGAACGTGTGACCGCTCGCCGAGTGAACCTCCACGGTGCCGGCAGCGGTGAACGTCTTCGCGTCGAACCGGCGCCCGCCATTCGCGGTGTTGGTCATCGTGACATTCGTCGCGCCGAGCTCGAAGGCGGAACCATCGAGGGTCGCGAGCACGTGGGCGATGGCCGGCGGCATCACGCGCTGGAGCGCCGGGTCGAGCATGCCCTTGAGCTTCGCGGCATCGCCGTGGAACTGCAGCGCGCCGAGATCGACAGTCTTCTTGGTCAGATCGGTCTGCGCGTTGGCGGCGTGGACACTCGCCGCGACGGCGCCCTTCGCATCCTTGATCGACGCATCGAGCGCGTCGAACGCGATCTCGCTACCCGCGCTACCCTCGTTGCGCGCGTTGACGAGCTTCACGTTGAGGTTGCCCTCGGGCAGCTGGACGTGACCTTCGATCGTGCCGTGCGCCGCGAGCGCGCCGCGCTTGGACGCGACGCTCGCATTCGAGACATCGATCGTGCCTTCGGCCGAGACGCTGCCCGCGTACTGCTCGATCAACTTGAACGATGCGGCGATCGGCTGCGGCAGTGTCGCGAGGTGCGTGCGAATGCCCGCGAACAGGGCCGCCGCCTTCTGCGAGTTACCGTCGATATGGACGGCCTTTGCATCGATGCTGAAGTCCGGTGCGGTGCCCGCCTTGCCGGCCGCGGCGAACGAATCGTGGGAGCCTTCGACTCGCACGTGCGCGGCCTTCGCGCCCGTGGTGTCGGTGAGGACCGCATCGAAGGTGCCGAACGAGAGTTGGGTCGAGGCCGGGCTCGCGCTGCCACGGAAGCCCGTGAGCGTGACCGCCGCGGAGCCTGCACCGTGGAGCTCGAACGATGCGTGGACATCGGCCGCGCGTGCGACCGTGTGACCGGCCTTGTCTTGCCCGGTCGAGACGTTGTCGAGCGTGAGCGCACCACCCGCGTTCGCGTAGAACCGGCGCACCATCGCGAACGCGGCGTTGACCGGCGCAGGCAGCGTGGGCGCTTTTGCTTGGAGCGCGGCGATCATCGTGCTGATCGTCGCGTCTTCGCCGTGGGCCTGGATCTTCTTCGCCGTGACCGCGGACTCGTTGCCCGCCTTCGCAGGCACCGACGCGGCACCGCTGATCGAGATGCCCGCGGCGTCGTGGCCCTTCGCATCCTTGAGCGAGGCCGTGAACGTGCCGAACGAGAGCGCCCCCGCCTCCGTGCCGTGCATCGCGCCGACGTGGAGCTTGACCGAGCCGGCCGGGCCGATATCGACGAGCGCATCGAAGTCACCGCCGAACGAGGCCTGGTCGCCGTGCGAGGTCGCCTCCAGCGAGCCGGTGATCGAGCCGCTCACGCCGAGTGCCTTGACCGCGCCGAGCGCGCCGCGAATATCGACGGGCGCGTGCTTGATGACCGTGTTCGCCGCGGTGACGAGCTTCGCGAGATCGCCATGCGCCGCGAGCTTCTTGACCGAGCCTTGGCGATCCTTGCCGACGAGCTTGCCGACACCACCGTCGAGCTCGAGGTACGCGAGCTCCTTCTTGTCGTTGCCACGCAGGCTCAGCGTCATCTTCCCGAACTGCACGCCCATCGCCTCGGCGCCACTCGCATTGCCGCTCACACCGGTGAGCTTGACGAGCAAGCTGCCGAACTGCGGGACATCGAGCTCGCCTTCGAAATCACCCTTGACGGTATCGGTGCCGCCCGCGTGCGTCGCCGTGATGTCGTGGCCGCGGATGTGACCGCCGACCGTGGGAGAGAGCCCGGCACTGCGCGCGAGATCTAGCGCCGCCTTGACGCTCGGGTTCTCCGCGATCTGCGGGCTCTTCACGAGCTGGGTGACGAGTGACGGATCGCCGGTGATCGAGAACTGGCGAATCGTCGCCGAGCCGGCACCACCAGCGGTGGTCGTGCCTGCATTGAAGCCATCGATCTCGATCGACGCGAGCTCGGTCGCACCTTGTACGACCGCGGCGTGAAAGCGTTCGAAGCCACCGCCCGCCGCATTCGCGCCCGCCGAGCCATGTGCACCGACGAGCTGGACCGCGATCTTCGAGCCCTTCGGCAGTACGTCGGGCACCGCGGGCAGATCGGCGACGTTCGGATCGGCGGGCGCGTTAGCGGCCGGCGCGTTAGCGGCCGGCGCGGCGGCCACGTGGTTCCACACCGCGTCGAAGCTCGCGCCACCTGGCATATCGAAATCGACGACCGGCGCATTCGGATACTTGAGGCCATGCACGTGCGCACCGGTGAACGAGATCGCTGCCGCGGTCTTGTTCGCTTCGGTCGCCTTCATCCCTGTCACTTCGAGATCCGTCGCCATCAGATGCTGGCCATTGCGGAAGAACGTGACGTGCTCGAACTTCGCCTTCGCGAACGCGACGTCGACAGTCGTCGGCGTCGCGTGTGCGGTGAGTCCCGAGAGCAGGCACGAGCCCGCCATCATCTGGTTGTTCGAGAACCCGGCGATCTGGATCTGCTGTGCCGTGATCTCGGCGTGCTTGTGATAGACGCTGATCGAGATCGAGACCTTGTTCGCGCCCTTAGGGACCGCGCCCATCGTGATCGCGGGGAGCTTGTCCGCTGGCGTCACCAGCTGCGCGAACCGCAACGCCGCGGCGAGATCGACAATGCCTTCGAACGTGCCTTTGATCGGATGAAACGAGGTGAGCTGGCTGAGCTCCCACAATAACTTCCCGCCATCGGCGGTCGCTTGCGCGGCGGTCTGCCACCAGTGCTGGTTCTCCGGCTTCTGCTCCGCGGTGACGACCTTTTGGACGTACGCATTGCCGCACTTGTCGTGCAGCATCGCCATCATCTCGTCGCGATCCTCGGGATAGCGATTCAGGAGCTCGACCGCGCCTGCCACGGCCAGCGTGCCGTGCGAGAGCGTCAGCTGGTGCCCCATCGCGAGCACGCCGGGCGCCTGCGATGGCGCCGGTGCGGCTGGCTTCTGTTGGCCCTGGACCTGGGATGACTGTTGAAGGTCGCGCTCCGCCACGGACCATTCTACGCCAGTCGAGTACCGGTCATTCCTAGAAATCAGCTTGGTAAGTCGCGAAGTTCGACCGTTTTACCTCCCTCGGGAAGGCGGATCTGGCCGTGCCGGTCGATCGTGGTGATCGGTGGCAGCGGCCCGACGGGCCCGGTGATCAGGCGCGCGCCGCGCTGGAAGGTCAGCCACGACCACATCCAGGTCAGCATCACGAGCATACGGTTGCGGAAACCAACCAGGAAGAAGATATGGACGGCCCACCACATCAACCACGCGAACAGCCCGTAGATGGCGACGCTCTTCGTGGCGACTACGGCCTCGGCGCGACCGATCGTCGCCATGTTGCCCTTGTCGTGGTACCGGAACGCGGGGCGCTCGGAGCGCTTACCTGCGGCTTCGGTCGCGATGATGTTCGCGACGTGACGACCGCCCTGCAGAGCGCCTTGCGCGACGCCTGGCACTTCCTCCTGAGCGCCGACCGCGATCATCATCTTGGCGAGATCGCCGATCACGAACACTTCCGGGCGATCCGGAATCGATAGATCGGCGTTCACGACCACGCGCCCAGTCTTGTCGCGCGGCACACCGAGAAAGGCGGCGAGGGGGGAGGCTTCTACGCCAGCCGCCCACAGGGTCGTGCGCACACCGATTCGCTCTTCGCCCGCGGCCGTCTTCACGGTCACGCCGGTCGCATCGATCGCGGTGACGAACGTGTTCAGGCGAACCTCGGCGTGGCGCTGCTCGAGCGATCTCTTCGCCGCTGTCGAGAGCTTTGGAGGATACGCGCGCAGTACGCGGTCGGTACCCTCGAACAGGATCACGCGTACGTGCGTGGGATCGATCGAACGAAAATCTTTCTTCAACGTGAGTAAGCCGATCTCGCCGAGCGCGCCCGCGAGCTCGACGCCGGTCGGGCCGCCACCGACCACGGCGAACGTGAGGTACTCGCGCTGGACGACCGGATCTGCTTCGCGCTCCGCGGCTTCGTAGGCGAGAAAGATCCGGCGGCGGATCTCGAGCGCGTCCTCGATCGACTTCAAGCCCGGCGCGAACTGCGCCCACTGGTCCTTGCCGAAGTACGAGTGCGTCGCGCCGGTCGCGACGACGAGGTAATCGTAGTGCAGCGAGCCGCCGCCATCGAGTGCGACGGTGTGTGCTTCTGGATCAATCGCCAGTGCCTCGGCCAGCAGCACGCGCACGTTCTGCTGGGCCGCGACGGCCGCGCGAATCGGGTACGCGATATCGGCCGGGTTCAGCGCCGCGGTAGCCACTTGATAGAGCAGCGGCTGAAACAGGTGGTGATTACGCCGATCGAGCAGCGTGACTTGAACCGGTGCCTTCGCCAGGCGGCGAGCAGTCTCGAGCCCGCCGAAACCTGCGCCGATGATCACCACATGAGGCCGCATTCCTCTTCGATGCTGCGCGCTGCACGCGCGATACCAACAAACGAAATTCAGCCGCGCAGCGCGGCGAGCAGCTGATCGCACACGTAATCGACCGCTTCGACTGCGAGATCCGGAAACATCGGCAGCGAAATCATCTCGCCGACCGCACGTTCGGCAATGGGACACGAGCCCGGTCCCTGCCCCAGGTGTGCGTAGGCGCGCTGGAGGTGGATGGGCGTCGGATAGTGAATCGCCGTCGCGATGCCGGCCTTGGCGAGCGTGTCGCGAATCGCATCGCGCTTTGCCGCGGCGACACGCACGACCATCAAGTGATAGACAGGCACACTGCGGGCGGCCTCGGTGACGAACCGCACCGCATCGCCGAGCTTGGCCCGGTAACGCTCGGCGAGCGCGCGGCGCGCATCGTTCGCGGCGGCAAGCCGGCGGAGCGAGATCGTGAGGCACGCGCACTGGACCGAATCGAGCCGGGCGTTGTACGCAATGTCGACGTGATCGTGGCGTCCAGCTTGGCCGTGATCGCGCAGCCGCCTCACGCGTTCGGCGACCTCTGGATCATTCGTGGTGACCGCGCCTCCCTCGCCGATCGCGCCGAGGTTCTTCGTCGGATAGAAGCTGAACGCAGCCGCATCGCCGGAGGCTCCTGCACGGTCGTCACCGCGCGTCGCGCCGTGGGCTTGCGCGGAGTCTTCGACCACACGCAGCCCGTGCAGGTGCGCGAAGTCGCGCACGCGCGGCATGTCGGCGAGCTGGCCGAACAGATGAACGGGGACGATCGCCTTGGTCTTGGCGGTGACGCGCTTTGCGGCATCGTCGAGATCGAGCAGCAGCGTGGAGGCTTCGACATCGGCGAGCACCGGCTTCGCGCCGGCATGGCTGATCGCCTCGGCAGTCGCGAAAAACGAGTTCGCCGCCGTGATCACTTCGTCGCCGGGGCCAACGCCGAGCGCCCGCAAGGCGAGCAGCAACGCATCGGTGCCATTGTTGACCGCGACACCGTGCTTCGCGCCGCAGAACGCCGCGAAGGCGGCCTCGAACTCTGCGACCTGTGGACCACCGACGAACGCGCCGGTATCGAGGACCTGCGCGAATGCGGCGAGGTACGCCTCGCGAGACGGCTTCGCCCACGCCGCGAGATCGACGAACGGCACCTTCACAACATCACGCGCTGACCCGCATGATCGAGCGAGCGCTGCAGGGCCTCGAGCATGCGCACGATCCGTACGCCGACCACCGCATCCGAAGGCGATGGCGCACCGTCGAGGCATGCCGCGGCAAACGTCTGGGTCATCACCGCGAGCGCTTCCTTACCGTCGAGCTTCGGCGAGTAGATATCGCCGGAGCGGTACTGCACGTTGAGCTCGTACGCCGCTTCCTTCGCGATCTGCTGGACGTCGACGGAGGTCTCGTAGACCTTCACCGGCTCGACCGGCGAGGTGTCGTCCCACACCACCATCTTCTTGGAGCCCGCGATGATCGTGCGGCGGGTCTTGACCGGCGCGACCCAGTTGACGTGGACGTGTGCGATCAACTGGTTCTCGAACCCCACCGTGAGGTACGCGAGGTTCTCGTGGCGACCGTAGTGCGAAGCGCCGATCGCCGAGACCCACTTCGGCTGGACGCCGAGCGTCTGAGACAGCACGAAGTCCATGATCGTGAGGTCGTGCGGCGCGAGGTCCCAGATCACGTTGAAGTCCGGCTGGAACAACCCGAGGTTGATCCGGACTGAATCGAAATACAGCACGCGACCGAGCTCGCCCGACGAGACGAGATCGCGGATCTTCTTCACCGCGCCCGTGTAGACGAACGTGTGATCGATCATCAGCACGCGCTTGCGGCGCTCGGCGAGCTCCGCGAGCTCCTCCGCTTGCGCCACGCTCGGCGCGAGCGGTTTCTCGACGAGCACGTGCTTACCGGCCTCGAGCGCGAGCTTTGCGAGCTCGTAATGCGTGAAGATCGGCGTCGCGATCACGACCGCGTCGAGCTCCGGATCCGCGATCAACGCGGCCGCATCTCCGAGCACGCGGAGGTGCGGATAGGTGGCCTGCGCGAGCTGCTGGCGCGCCGGATTCGCATCGGCGATCGAGACCACGGTCGTACGCGCGCTCGCTGCAAAGTTGCGGACCAGGTTGGGGCCCCAATAGCCGAAGCCGATCACACCAATGCGAAGGGTCACTTCGGCTAGACCGTCACATGGCAACTAGAATGCGTCAAGGGTGGTAGCGTCAGCGCGTGAGCCTGCGTGACCGGCTAGACAAGCGGCTCAGGGATCGCCGGGTCACGGCCATCGTTCGCCGCCTGCTCGACGACTATCTCCCGCCGGTCGTCCGCGAATGGCGTCCGCTCAATCGCTGGATGGCGACGGCGTTTCACGGCCCCGCATTCGATCTCGATTTCAAAGAGCGTGCGTTCGCGATGTCGCCGCATGAATTTGCCGGCGCCTATGCTGCCCTCGAAGCAGGCGGTGGCCGCTACCGCGATACCGATACGACGCCAGCCCAGCTCGCCGCGATCTGCGCAGCGACACGCGGCCATGTGCTCGAGGTCGGCAGCGGGAACGGCGCGGTTGCCGCCGCACTGGGTCGCGAAACTATCGCGCTCGAGGTCACGCTCGGCTCCGCAGCGGCGACCCGGGCGCGCGCGGGTTGCACCGTCGCACTCGCGAGCTTGCCATCCCTGCCGTTCGCCGATGCGGCGTTCGATACGGTCGTGTGCTCGCACGTCCTCGAGCACGTCCCCGATCTCTACGCGGCGGTGCGGGAGCTGCGCCGGATCGGCAAGCGCGTGCTCGCGGTGGTGCCGCGGCAGCGCTACTACCGCTACACCGTCGATTACCATCTGCATTTCTTTCCGAGCGCCGCACCGCTCGAGCACCTGCTCGAGGGTCATGCGACCGAGATCGACGGCGACTGGTTCGTGGTCGGTGGATCGTGTTCTTAGAGAACGTCGGGCTCGGGAACCTCGGGACGCGGCCAGCCGAGGGCGAGCGAGCTCGCGACCCGGACCACATCGACGAGCGCGCGCGCGACCACATCGCGACGCGCACCGGTCGCCTTGCCCGTACCGCGGCGGTGAAATTCGATCGGAACTTCGACGATCCGCGCGCCCCTACGCGCTGCGCGGATCACGCGCTCGCCTTCCGCGAACACACCGCGCGCGGCGACCGCGGCATGCAGGAGCTCGCGACGCGCGAGCTTGATCGATCCCGGATCGCCGCCCGGTGCGCCGAGCCCACGCACGACTCGCTCGTAGCCCCACGAGACGACCCGGCGATACCGCGTATAAACGTCGCGCTTGTTCGCACGAACGCCGATCACGAAATCGGCGCCCTGCTCCACGGCCGCCGCCATCGGTTCGAGGGCGGTCATCGGCCATTGGCGATCGGCCGACATCAAGAACACCCATTCGCAGAGTGCGTTCGCGTACAGCACGCGCATCGCCGCTTCGATGCCACGATTGACCGCGCGATCGAGCACGCGCGCACCCGCTGCACGAGCGAGCGATCCGGTGGCATCACTCGATCCATCGTTGCACACGATGACCTCGAGCTTCGTCGCGACGCGCGCGCCGATCGCGAACGCATCGGCGACCGTCTGTTCGATCGACGCGGCCTCGTTGAAGGCCGGCACGACGATCGAGAGGCTTCTCACAGCGGCTGCGCCGGATTGCCGACGACCGTCACGCCCGGCGCGACATCCTTGGTAACCACCGCCCCCGCGCCGACCATCGCGCCCTTGCCGATCCGCACGCCGCACAGGATCGTGGCGCCCGAACCGATCGAGGCATCTTCTTCGACGAACGTCGCCTCGAGCCGCCAATCCTCGGGGCCCTTTGGCGACCCATCGGGGTTGCACGCGCGCGGCTGCTTGTCATTGACGAACGTGACGCCGTGGCCGACGAACACGCGATCGGCGATGTGGACGCCGGAGCAGATGAACGCGTGCGTCGAGATCTTGCAGTGGGCGCCGATCGTCGCGTCGCGCTGGATCTCGACGAACGCACCGACCCGGGTGTACGCGCCGATCGTGCAGCCGTAGAGATTGACAAACTCGTGCACCGTGGCGCCCTCACCGAGGACGACATCCGCAGCGATCGACTGGAACCGCTTGGTCAAGGCGGTATCATGCCACTAGAATCGGCCTCTGCGTCTCTGGGCCCTAGCACTCGTGATCGCCAGCGCATCCGCGCGCGCCGAGATCATCCACGGTCACGTTCACGACGACGCGAATCATCCGGTCGCGCATGCCGTGGTCGCGTTCGGCGGCGCCGTGTTCGGTGAGTCCGATGCGACCGGCGCCTTTACCCTCGACATCGGCACCAGCAAGAGAGGTGTCGTGTGGGTCCGCGTGCCGGAAGGCTACAGGCCCGGGCCGGTGTGGGCCGCGTGGCCCGGAGCGGCCGAGCTCGTGGTTCACAGGCTCGCGCACCCCGCGACCCAACCGCTGCAATTTGTCGTCGGATCCGATGCGCATCTCTCGGCGGCGCAGACCTCGAATGGGGCGGACGACCTCGCGATGGCGATCCGTCACGCGACCGAGAGCGCGCCGGCGTTCTTCAGCGTGCTCGGAGATGTCACGCAAGGTGGCACCGATGTCGAATTCGATCTCGTCGAGCAAGCGCTGCCCGAGCTCGCCGGCGTGCCGTGGATTCCCGTGCCCGGCAATCACGATTGGTACGACAGCGGCGTCGCGTGGACCGAGCGCGCAGGTCCCGATAACTACAGCTTCGATCTCGCCGGCGTGCACTTCGTGGTGTGGAACATGGCGATCGACGAGGCGCAGATCCTCGCGTTCTTGCGCGGTGACCTCGCGCGTGCGAAGGCGCCGATCATCGCACTCACGCACGCGCCACCGAGTGCGAACGTACGTGCGGTGCTCGCCGAGCATCACGTCGGCTACGTGCTCACCGGCCACGCGCACTCGAATCGCGTGGTCCATCATGAAGGCGGCCTCATCGAATTCAACACCGAGCCGCTGCTGATGGGGGGGCTTGACTTCACGCCGGCGGGGTATCGCGTGCTCACGCTCGATCACGACGAGCTGCACTCGCAGCATCGCGTCACGCTCGATCATCCGATCACCTCGGTGCTCACGCCACGCTGCGCCCAGCGCGAGCTGCTCGTCGCCGCGACGACACCCTCCGTCACCGCACGGATCGATGGCGGCACACCGATCGCCCTGCGCTCGGTTGGTGGCTGGGATTGGCGCACCGAGCTCCCGGTGCTCGCACCCGGTGCCCACCGCCTCGAGGTCAACGGTCGCACCTCCGAGCTCTTCGTGTGCGAGCCCATCGTGCAACCTGTCCGGGCTCCGATCGGTGCACCGAATAGTGGCCTCACCAGCTCCCTCGCGACGCGCTGGATCACGCCGGTCGGTGGTCATCTTCTGTCGGCGCGGCCGGTGATCGCCAATAACATCATCTTCGCGACGGTCACCGACCTCGGCGATGGCGATAGCGGTGGCGTGATCGCGATCGATCTCGCCAACGGAGCCGTTCGCTGGCGCACCGCGCTGCCGATCCAGACCCGCGGTGGTGTCGCCGTCGTCGGCCGCATCGTCGTGGTGCCGCGGATCGATGGCGTCGTCGTCGGACTCGATACGACGACCGGGATCCAGCGCTGGTCCTACGAGCTCCGCCCGCACACCGCACCCGAAGCTCAGGCAACGTTCGCGTCGATCACCGCCGATGGTGATGACGTGATGATCGGCCAGCAACGGGCCTTCGCCGTGCTCGACGCAGCCGATGGTCATCCACGCTGGCGCACCGATCCGGTACCCGAAGGGGAGAACAGCCAATCGCTCGCCGCCGTCGCGGTTGGCGAGGGCATCGTGGTCGGCACGTTCAATCGGTTGTTCGGCGGGCTCCAGGCGTGGGACCGGGCGACCGGGCAACCGCTGTGGCAGGTCGAGGGCGCCGAGACCGTCGCGATCAACGCGACACCGGTGATCGCGGAGCACACCGTGTACGTCGTGAATGCCGCCGATCAGGTCACCGCGATCGATCTCGCGACCGGCGAGATCAAATGGCGCGCGCCGCTCGATCCGGCCGGCTTCGAGTGGGGCAATGCGACGCTCGCGACACCCGCATACGCGCACGGCATCCTGATCGTGCCGACGCTCTATCGCGATGTTGTCGCGCTCGATGCGAAGTCCGGCGCCGAGTTGTGGCGCCACCAGGCGCTACCGAGCCCGATCCGCGCCACGCACTATCGCGGCGCCAGCGAGGCGGGCTACGAATCCTCGCCGATCATCGCCGATGATCGCGTGTGGATCGCCGACACCTCGGGCGAGCTTGCCGCGCTCGATCTGAAATCCGGGGCGCCGCTGTTTCGCACCGCGATCGGTACGCCAGTGCTCGCCGGGCTCGCGGTCTCCGGTGCAAACCTCGTCGTCGCGAGCTTCGATGGCAGCATCCGGGTGCTCTCGCCCGCCCCTGCGCTACCGCACGTCGCCCCACCGATCGGCTGCGCTGCGACCTCTGCTTCCGCGGCCGATCTGTTCGGGCTGCTGATCGTGATCGGGTTTGTTGTTCGATCACGACGTTGTTGATCGGCTTGGTGCTCGCGCTGGCCGGGTATCACTTCGTGGCGGTGCCGGCGGCTAGATCCGCAGGCCGCGAGGATCGCCAGGATCATCCCCGATTTCATCACCGCGGCGACGGTACACAACTGCGATGCAGATGACGATCAGCGCGAGCGCATAGCCACTGACGAGGAGCCGCCAATGATCTGGCGAAAACTCCCAGACGACCTGGTGATGACCCGCGGGGACCCAGACCCCACGGAGCAGATAGTTCGCTCGGATGCCCGTCGTGCGCACGCCGTCGACCTTCACGTGCCAGCCGGGGAACATGATCTCGTTGAGGACCGCGAGCCCGGCGCGAGCTGTATCGATTTCGTATACGATCCGGTCAGGCGTATAGCTCTCGATCACACCCTCGCGAAACGCGGGCGTGCCGATCACCGCCTCGGGTGGCAGGGCCAGCACGTCGCTCGCCTCGACGATCGCGCGCAGCCGCTGCCCATCGGGTTGCTCTTCGGCGCGGATCGCCCGGAGCGGGCTCTCGGTGACGAGCTTGACCGCGCCGTACCACGCGACGATCGGCACGGGATGATCCGCAACCCACAGCCATCCGTTGCCCGCGCGTGAAAACCCGTCGAGAGGCTCGCGAAGAAACTGTGCGGTCCACAGATAGCGAAAGTGCGGCCGCTCGAGCACGTAGCGCACGTTGAAGTCAGTGAGGATCTTCGGATCGAGCTTCGCGTAGTCGAGGACATCGACATAGCGATGCAGGCTGATCGGATCGACCGCCGGATAGCCACGGAAGTCGCGAATCCCGAGCCGCGCGCCCGCGCGCTCGCCGAGGATGAATTCGTCGTAGAGCCGCCAGCGATCGTGCACGCCCTCGAGCTGCGCCAGGATCGCGGCATCGGCCACGTGGGTCTGGCGTGGCTCCGCGGCGGTGGGCGCGTTGGGCTCGACGAACGTGAACAGCGGAGCATCACTCAGCACGGCGAGTGCAAGCGCGGCGAAGGCGACGTACGAGAGCCGCTTGGGCAACGTGATCGCGGCGATGACCAGCGCACCCGCGATCGCGATCGCGGCGATCGACCACCACGCGGGATGATCCTTCGCGGTCGCGGGCGCGCCGAGGTTGCCTATCCACGCGATCACCACCGCGACCGCGAACCCGACCACGATCCAGACCCTCTTCGGTGCGAGGCGCTGCTCGAGCGCGGCCACGCCGTAGGCCGCACCAGCGGCGAGCCCCCACGAGGTCAGCAGCTTGTAGCGACCCGGCACGCGCAAGAGCTCGAACGGTGGCACGTACGCGACGAGCAGCGGCAACACGTACGCGCTCACGCCCGCGACGAGGATCACACCGAACAGTGCGGTGCCGAACATCGAGAGTGGGGCGCTGCTATCGGTGCGCGGCCTTATCACCACACCGATCACGGCGAGCAGCGTGATCGCGGTGCCGCAATAGAGCTCGAACGGTCCGCCAGCGCGCAGGAACACGCCGCGCAGCGCGGTCAGCAGGTCCTGCGATCCGAGCAGCGCAAACTCCGGCCCGGTGCCCAACCGATCGCGATCGCCGAGCGCGACGAGCTGGCTCGTGGGCAGGATCGTGACCGCCGCGACCAGCCCCGCGATCGCGATCGCGCAACCGATACATCTCGCGAGCGCGAGCAACTCGGTCGGCGAATGATGCGCGCGCAGGCGCTGGACCGAGCGCATCACCGCATACGGCACGATCAACAGCGCGGCGTAGACCACGCCCGGTGGCGAGCCCGCGGTGAGCGGTAACAACAGCGCGCCACCGACGAGCACACCACGCCGCCAGCTCGGTCGTGCGAGCGCCGCATCGATCGCGATCCACACGAGCGGTACCCAAACGAGAGGCCACAGGATGTTCGAAGCCTTGTGCACGAGCAGCGGCGCCGACGCCACCAAGCCGATGCCGCCGATCAGCGACGCGTGCACCGATAGCCCACGCGTGCGCGAGAACAGATGCATCAGCGACGCTGCGATCACGTGGTGAGCGAAGACCTTGATCTGGACCAACCACCACGATGTGCCGAACACCGCCCCCCACGCCGCGAAGGGCCAGTTGAGCGGGTAGTAGCGATCGAATACCGGATCGCAGAACACCGGGTACCCGCCCTTGTCGTACGGGTTCCATAGCGAGAACCGATGATGTGCGAGATCGCTCGAGAAGAAATCGAGATCGGGGCCATGGGTATCGATCGTGTCCCATCCGAAACCGGTCGCGGCTCCGTGCTGGTGCCAGAGCTCGCGATAGATCCACAGCAACGCCAGCGTGTAGAAGAGTGGCACCCACAGCCACTCGAGCTTCACGCGACACTTCATCGCGCGCAGTTTGCTACATCGCGAGGGCGTTGTGCGCCAGCCGCGGACGTCGCTACCCGGGTCGTATGCACACACATGTGTGCACTCGACGTGCGCGATGCCGCGCCGATGGTGACATCTGGTTGCAGCTCGCTCGGGGACAGGAGTAGCCAGTGGATCGGCGGCTGATCCTTCGGCGGGGCGCGAAGTTGTCGACTATGCTTTACAGGTGGTGCCGGTCGCCGATCCGCAACGGGCCGAGGCGACGCGTCTCGGTTCGTACGAGATTCTCCGCAAATTAGCGCGCGGGGGCATGGCCGAGCTTTTTCTCGCGCGCACCAACGGTCCCGAAGGTTTCGAGAAGGTCGTGGTCTTGAAAAAGATCCTGCCGAACTTCGCGGAGAATCCGAAGTTCGTGCGGCTCTTTCTGGACGAAGCGAAGCTCGCCGCGACGCTCGATCACCCGCACATCGCTCACGTCTACGACATGGGAAAGGTCGAAGGAAACTACTTCTTCACCATGGAGTACATCCATGGCCAAGACGTCCGCGCCATGTTGCGGCGGACGGTCCGGCAGGAGCAGTTGTTCCCGCTCGAGCACACGGTGCAGATCGTCCACGCGATCGCGTCGGCACTTCATTACGCGCACGAGCGACGCAAGCCCGATGGGTCATTGCTCGACATCGTCCATCGCGATGTCTCGCCTTCGAACATCCTCGTGTCGTACGACGGTGCGATCAAGCTCGTCGATTTCGGTGTCGCGAAAGCCGCGACGAGCTCGGTCAAGACGCGCACCGGCACGCTCAAGGGCAAGATCGCGTACATGTCGCCCGAGCAGGCCAAGGGAGGCGCCGTCGATCGGCGCAGCGACGTGTTCGCGCTCGGCATCGTGCTGTGGGAGCTGCTCACCACGCAGCGCTTGTTTCGCGCCGATAACGACCTCGCGACGATCCAGCTGATCATCAACTCGAAGCCACCGCCGCCGCGCACGTTGCGGCCCGAGTGTCCGGTCGAGCTCGAGCGCATCGTGTTGAAGGCGCTCGCCGCAGATCCAGAACAGCGCTACCAGAACGCCGAAGAGCTCCAGCTCGATCTCGAAGAGTTCGCGCGCGAAGAAAAGCTCAAGCAATCCACGATCGCGTTCAAGGTGTTCATGCACGAGCTGTTCGCCGAGGAGATTCGCGCGTGGAAGTCCGCGCAGGCCTCGGGCATGACACTCACGGATCACGTGGTCTCGGCGAGCGTCGTCGAGATGACCACGCCGGTCAGCGGCAGCGAGATGTCGTTGCTCTCGCGCGAAGACGAGCTACCCGACGATGACGACGAGGATGACGAGGGCTCGCGGCAGCAACCGACGCACGGCGTCCTCACCGAGACCCGCGCGCGCAACACGTTCACGCCGGCCATCGCCAAGGTGTCGCCGAAGGTGATGCTCGGCCGCGTCGACCACACGCCCTCGCCTCAACACGCTTCACCCGTCACACCGATCGCGATCACGGGGTCGGCCCCTGTGGACATGCTGGGCGACCCGCGTCAGATGCCGACAGGCACGATCGGCACGCTGAGCGGCACGCTGAGCGGCACGACGCCGCCGATCGGATCGCTGCCGAGCTCGAGCGGCATCACTGGCCAGCAGTACAACGGTGGCGACGGCGCACCGGTGAGCCAGTTCCCGATCGCACCTCGCGAGTGGCGCGAGGCACCAAAGCAGATCGGCTACGACAGCGCGCGCGAGCCGCGGCGCAAGCGCGCGCTGCTGATCGGCATCGTCGGGATGTCGTTGCTCTCTTTGATCGCGCTCGCGACGGGCGGCTCACCAGCGCAGCAGAGCGTCGGAGGCAAAGCGGTCGAGCCTGCGGTCGAGCCTGCGGTCGAGATGAAGTCCGAGACCAGGCCGGTCGAGATGAAGGTCGAGCTGCCTACCACTGGATCCGCACAGCTCCCCGCAACAGGCTCGGGCACACCGCCGGCGCAACCCGAGGCTGTCACACCGCCGAAAGTGACGACGCCTCCAAAGATCGTCGCGACTCCGCCAAAGACCACGGTGCCGCCAGCCGAAATTCACCGTCACTCGACGCTCCCCGTTAAAAAGGTGGATAGGCCCGATTCGACTCCCGATCCTTCTGGTTTCCTACCTCCCTCCAAGTAGATGTCTCGCCGCCTTCTTCTCGCGCTCGCGCTCTCGCTCTGGGCCACACGTGCCCATGCGGACGAAGATCTGAGTGACCTCGATTCGCGCGTCGTCCAGATGGCGAACACGCTCTCGGCGGATGCTCGCTTGCACTTCATCGCGGGCTATCGTGCGTTCAACGCGAAGGACTACAAGACCGCGAGCAAGGAGATCGAGACCGCCTACAAGCTCGATCCCGAGGTGCCGTTGCTCTACACGTGGGCGCTACAAGAAAAGGCCGCTGGCAACTGCGCTCGCGCGGTCGACTTGTTCCAGAAGTATCTCTACTCGGACATCTCCAAGCCCCAAGCCGATGCCGCACGCAAAGCGATCGACGACTGCGGCGGGGTGCCCGAGGTCGAGCCCAAGGCCGAGCTCAAGGCCGAGCCCGTGATCGACGCCCCTGGCGGCTACAAGTGGTATCGCGACAAGCCCGCCGATGCGCTCGCCGCAGGCGGCGTGGTCGGTCTCCTGATCGGTACGGTCTACTTCGTCAAAGCCGGGAGTTCGGCGAGCGCGGCCGCCGGCGCGTTCTATCTCGACGATCACGATCGTCTGCGCAGCGATGCAACCCACCAGCGCAACATCGGCATCGGCGCGACCGTGATCGGCGGCGTGCTCGCAGGTGCGGGAGTCGCGCTATGGGTCTATCACTCGAGGAACGCGAACGTGACCACCGATGGCAACAGCGTCGCGTTCGCGATGCGATTCTAGATCGTAAAGATCGCAGCGCCCCAGGTGAAGCCGGAGCCGAACACGGACGAGAGGATCCGGTCGCCCTTCTTCACCTTGCCCTGCTGGCGCCAGTGGTCAATCGTGAGCGGCACCGTCGCCGCCGTCGTGTTGCCGTAGAATTGGATCGTGTTGAGGACCTTCTCGGGCGGAATCTTGGCGACCTCGACGACCTTCTCGTTGATTCGCAAGTTCGCCTGGTGCGGCACGAACCACTGGATGTCGTCCCAGGTCAGGCCGGTCTTCGCGAGTGCAGCTTGCGTCGACATCACCATCCCACGCACCGCGTTCAAGAACACGCGCTTGCCATCCATATGCGGATACATGGTCTGGTTCTCGTCGCGATTCTTCGCGTCGTAGTCGACATACGGCAGTTTTTTGATCTCGAAGATCTTGAGATAGAGATCCATCGCGCCGCTACCATCGGCATGTGCGGACGTGTAGATGATTCCCGACTTCGCATCCTCGGTCTCCGAAGGGCCGAGCACCATCGCGCCGGCGCCATCGCCGAACAGCACCATCACATCACGGCCACGCGTCGAATAATCGAGCGAGTGGCTGTGGAGCTCGGCGCCGACCAGGAGGATCCGCTTGTACATGCCGGTGCGAATGAACGCGTCTGCCATCTGCATGCCGTACACGAACGCCGAGCACTGCTGGCGAATGTCGAAGCAGGCGCAGTTCTTGTCGGCGATGCCGAGCTTCTTCTGCAGGATCACCGCGGTGCCAGGGAAGTGGAAATCCGGCGACAGCGTACCCAGGATGATGCAGTCGATGTCGGCCGGCTGGAGACCGGCATCCGCGATCGCCTTGGTCGCGGCTTGCAGCGCGAGATCGCTCGTCGCAGTGTTGCCATCGTTCGGCACGTAGCGGCGCTCGGCGATGCCGGTGCGCTGCTGGATCCACGCGTCGTTGGTCTCGGTCTGCACGGTCTCTTGCCGCACGTGCTTGTTGTCGAGGTACGTCAGCTCGTCATTGGTGACGATTCGATCCGGGACATAGCTGCCGAGCCCCAAGATCTTCGTACGAATCATGGACCTGAGATAACACATGTTGCAGCCTCTCGAGGTGCGGCTCCTCCTCGTCAGCCTCGTCAGCCTCGTCAGCCTCAGCGTCGGCGTTGGCGCGACTGCGTCAGCCGACCGACCGACCGGTAGGTCCCCTGGCATCGGCTGGTCGACATACGATCGCTATTGTCTCGCGTGTCACGGCGAGCTCGGTGACGGGCACGGACCCGCGGCGCCCTTCACGCTGGCGATCCCGCGCGCCTTTACGAGCGGCACGTACAAGTGGGGCACTTCCGACGAAGAACTGGCGACGACGATCCGATTCGGTGCCCCGGGCACCTCGATGCCAGGATTCGATGGCGTGTTGAGCCCGAGCGAGATCGCCAACGTCACGCGGGTCCTTGTTTCGTTCGCACCACCCACGCCGGTTCTCTTCCGCAGGCTTGGCGCCCCGCCCGCACCGCCCGCACCGCCCGACCGCGGCACGGAACTGTGGACGAGGTGGGGTTGCAACACCTGTCATGGCGCCGCGGGTCGCGGTGATGGTGCCGCCGCACTCGCCACACCGCCGTACGATCTGACCGCACTACCGCTGCACCGACCTCGCGCGACCGACGACATCGATGCGAGACGCTTCTCGGCCGCGACCAGCATCGTGCGCGGCATCTCTGGCACCGCGATGCCGGGTTATGCGCAGGTTCCCGACGTGGAGCTCTGGGCGCTCGCGGATCACGTCGTCGCGATCAACGCGCACGCGAAGCCACCAGATCGCAACACGCTAGAGCGCGCGCAGATCGAGGCAGATCGTGCAGCGCCGCTCGCGACCGGGATCTGGCCCGGGACCGGCAGCGACGCGCAGATCTGGGGCGTGCATCTCGCGCCGCAAGGCACGGCACCTGCGTCGCTCGCACCCGCCGAAGCATCGCTGTCCGCCAAGCAGTGCGCGCGCTGTCATGCGAAGCAAGAGCGCGAGTGGCGCGGCTCGCTGCACGCTGGCGCCGGATCTCTCGGGCTCTATGCGCAGCTCGATCACGGTCAGCCCGATACCTGCCGGCGCTGTCACGCGCCGCTCGCCGAACAAGCGCCAGGCACGACCTACGAGCCATCGCTGCGCGACGAAGGTGTCACATGCGCTAGCTGCCACCTGCGCGCGTGGACGCGCAACGGACCACCGAACATCTCCACCTCGCTGCTCGCCGCGCCGGGTTATCCCGAGCAACAACGCGCAATCTACGAGCGCGGTGATTTCTGCATGCCGTGTCATCAGCTGCCGCCGCGCAACGCGCTCGAAGGCAAGCCACTGCTGAACACGTACAAGGAGTGGCTCGAAGGCCCGTACATGCGGCGCGGCATCCAGTGCCAGCACTGCCACATGCCGAATCGCGAGCACCAGTGGCTCGGTGTGCACGATCCGGCAACGTTTCGCCAAGGCATCGAGCTCACCGTCACCGCGCGTCACACCGATCGCGGTGCGAGCGTGGTCGCGCAGCTCGCGAATGTCGGTGCCGGTCACTACTTGCCGACGACGCCGACGCCCGCAGTGTGGTTGCGCATCCAGCTCTTCGCTGCCGATGGCGTGGCGATCGAGGGGGCCAGTGCCGACCAACGCATCGGCCGCGACATCTATTTCAAGGAGGGCTGGCATCAGCGTGCGGATACCCGCATCCCGCCGGGCGAGAAGCGGATGCTCGCGAAGGCGTGGCAAGGCGGCCGCAGCAAGGCGGCCGCGTTCGCGCGTGTGACGGTCGAGGTTCATCCCGATGACTATTACGAAGGTTTCTATCGCGCGCGCCTCGCCGAGCACCTGGCCCAGGTCGTTCGCGCGCAGTACGAACAAGCGCTCGCGCGTGCGAGAGCGTCCCACTACGTCGCCGAGCAGCGCGACGTCGCGCTAGACTCGGCGCTCTGAACCGCGTGCTCTGCATAGTGTTGTTGGCGGCGTGCTCCGGTCATCGCACCGGGCACTTCGACGACGTCCCGAATCACGCGCCAAAGCTCGTCGTCTTGCTCGTGATCGATCAGTGGCCGGAGTGGTCGTTCGAGCAAAAGCAGAGCGCGTTCTCGAAGGGTTTCGCACGCATCGTCACCGAGGGCGAGTGGCACGTCGGTCATCACCCCTCGGCGGCCACGCTCACCGCGCCGGGCCACGCGCTGATCGGGACCGGGGAGCCGAGCGCCAAGTCAGGCATCCTTGCGAACGAGTGGTGGCATCGCGATCTCGGCTTGGAGCTCCACTCGGCCGAGGCCGCAGATGGATCGTCGACGGCGGAGTGGCTGCGCGTGAACGGGCTCGGCGATGCGGTCGCCGCCGCGAAGACCGGCGCGAAGGCGGTCTCGGTCAGCCTCAAAGATCGCGCGTCGGTCCTGGTGCTTGGTCATGCCGGCACGCCGGTCTGGTACGACATCAAGACCGCGCGCTGGAAGACCCTCTTGTCGACCGAGCCCGCGTGGCTGACCGATTATAACGCCTCGAATCCTGTCGCGCCACGCGCGAGCCAGGTGTGGACGCCGCTCGATCCGGCGTTGCTCGCGCGGCTCTCCGGCACGACCGACGATCAACACGGCGAGTTCGGCGAGAAAGGTTTCGGACCGACTTTCCCTCACGATCCCGCGACGACGAAGAAGCCTGCCGAAGCGTTTTACGCGACCCCGGTCGGTAACGAGCTCGTGTTCGATGCGGCGCGTGCCGCGATCGCCGGCGAACACCTCGGCGAGGATCGGATCCCCGACCTCCTCGTGATCAGCCTCTCGGCGCACGACTACGTCGGCCACGGCTGGGGCCACGAATCGTGGGAGATGTGGGACGACGAGCTGCGCCTCGACGTTCAACTCGGCGAGTTTCTCGAGCTGCTCGACAAGCAACTCGGTGCCGGCAACTGGGCGATGATGATCACGAGCGATCACGGCGCGAGCCCGCTGGCCGAGCGGGTCAACGGTGGCCGGATGACGCACGAACAGATCGGTCGGGCTGCGAACCAAGCAGCGGCCGCGGTGCTCGGTCCCGGCAAGTGGGTCGAGAGCGGCCACTATCCAAACATCTACTTCTCGAATGCGATGCTCGCGCAACCCAAGGGCGAGCTCGCATCGGCGACGCAGCGAGTGATGTACGCGCTGCGTGCATTCCCCGGCATCGAGCGCGTCGGTCGTGTGAGCGACTACGCGGGCAACTGCGACAAGCGTACGGGGGAAGCATTCACGCTGTGCCTGACGTTCGATCCGGAACGTTCGGGTGATCTGTTTTATCTGCCGAAGCGCGGCTGGACCGTGATGGATGAAGACGAACCGACCGCGACGGCGCACGGTTCGTGGCACGACTACGACCAGCTGGTGCCGCTGATCATGATCCAGCCGGATCGCGGCGCGAAGCATGCGCGGATGACCGCGCCCGGCAGCACGATCGAGATGGTGCGCGTGTCGACGCTCGTGGCGCGGTGGCTCGGGGTTGCGCCCCCTCAGTCTCTCATTCCGGAGCTGCCGTTGCCGGGTCGTCCGGAGCCGCCATTGCCGGCTCCTCACCCTTCGGTTGGACCGGCGGGTTCTGGATCGTCACCGTCTGCTGGTTCGGGCTCGTCGCGATGGTGATCGTGCTGCAGTGGTCCCCATCGGCGCACGCCCTGTAGGTCCCCGGCTGGACGTCCTTGAACGTCGCGGTGCCGCCGTCGCAGCGCTCGCTATCCTGGAACACGTCGAGCGCTTCGAGATAGATCTTGGTGCAACCCGCGTTCTGCACCGTGACCGCGATCGGATTCGCGCTGAGCTCAAAGGTTACCGAGGTCGTCGTGCCCGGTTCGACATATACGTGTTGCGGCAAGACGACGGCGCTGTATTGCGGCGCGAGCTTGTAGTCACCAGGCGGCAAGCGATCGAAATGAAAATCGCCGACGGCGTCTGTACTCTCCGAATACGACATGCCATCGGAGGCCGTCACGGTCATGAGCGTGTAGCGACCACGCTGATTCACGATCCTACCAACGAGTGAACCGGCATGGGTGATCACCAGCTCGACCGAGCTCTCGTCGGTCGCGAGCTCCCGCGGCGCGGCCATGTCATGGTCGTGCGTCGCTTGGATATAGAGCGTGTCGCCCTCGAGCCCGGAGATCTCGAAGTTGCCCGCCGCGTCGCTATGCGCGGTCTGCGTGCCGCCGGCTTTGCCGCCGAGAGAGTCGTCGTCGATCATGCTCTCGCGCGAGGCGATCGCGACGGTCGCGCCTGCGATCGGCACGCCGTGATCGTCGCGCACGACGCCGCGCACGATCCGGCCTGGATCGACGGTGATGTCGCCGAGCTGCGTGATCGCACCACCGATGATGCGAATGTTCGGAATCACCTTGCGCTGGAACGAGCCGACGAGCGCGACCGAATACACGCCCGGGCGCAGGTCCTTCTGCGCGAACGCGCCATTCGCATTGCGCACCGAGTCTGGCGTCCTGGTCCAGGAAGGATCCGGGTCGTCCGAGACCAGGCTCCCGAAGTATTCGACGGCCACGCCATGCTCAACGACGCGACCGGCGATCCCACCGAGCTCGCCGAGCGTGAGGGCGAGGTCGTGCGTGCCAGTGTGAACCATCACGCCGGTCGGCGAGCTTCCGCGATCCTTGTTGCGCTGCACCGTGATCTCGTAAACACCCGGCGGGATCCCGCCGAGATCGAACTTGCCGTGCTCGTCACTGCGGGTATAGCCGCTGCCGATTCCGTTCTGGCCACTTGCCTGGACGCTCGCGTCCTCGACGGGCTGACCCTGCGCGTCGCGCACCGTCCCGGCGATGCTCGAAACCACCATCTGGATCCGAAGATCGTTGACGCGAGCGCGGGTGACCTCGACCTTGGTCGTGATCGCCGCCATCGTCTCGTTATTCGCGCTGACCTCGAGCAGGCCCGGCTCGATGCCTTTGATCTCGAAGTGGCCGTGCGCGTCGGTGTGCTCGCTGCTCTTGCCGACCCAGACCTGCACCTTCACGACGGGATTGCCGGAAGCATCCAGGACGATGCCCGTGACGCGTGCGCCGGTCGTCACGTGGATCACGGCATCGTGCGTTGGATGCACGCCGTCGAGCGTGAACGCCTCGTCGGGGTTCGCGATGTTCTCGTCGGAGTATGCCGAGGCCATCACCTTGCCCCGGCCGAGGTACGGAACCTCGAAGTGACCGTGCTGGTCGGCATCGATTCGATCGTACCAGTTCGCCTGCGCGATCGTAACCGAGGCATTTGGCGCGGGCTTGCCAGCTTGGTCGACGACCGTGCCTGCGAACAGCGCACCCGGTTGGAGCACCACGGTCTGCGCGAGCTGCACGCGTGGATCGTCGCCCGTCGCGATATCGATGCGCTGCGGACCATACCCATTCGCGATCACGGTCAGCCGCTCGCCGTTGAAATCGAGGCCGCGCACCAGCGCGTTGCCATCACCATCGGTCACCGCACTGCGGCGACCAATATCGATCGCGGCATCGCGGATTGGGCGTTGCGATGTGCTCTCGACATGGACCCGCATGCCGACGCTGGTCTTCATCTCGAGCTCCATCGGCTCGCTGTCATCGCGCAACGAGAGCGTGTCTTCGGCATAGGTGAAGTTTTTCTCGGCGGTGACCGCATAGTCGGCCTCGGCGAGATGATCGAACGCGAACGAGCCATCGGCGTTACTCACCACCGAGCGCGTTCCATTGAGCGTGACCTTCACGCCGCCGATCGGACGCTTCTCCTCGTCGACCGTCTGGCCTTCGAGCCGTAGTCCGCCTTCGAACACGTAGAGCGGACGCAGCTTGAGCTGCGCGGGTGTCGGCATGCGCGCGATCAGCTCGCCGATGCCTGCGTGCGAGCTCGGACTCTGGACCTGGTTCGCGGTCTGCGTTTCAACCGATGATTCGCGGTGCCAGTACCACGCAGCGGCCATCACCAGAGCGATGGCGATACAGGACCGTCTTCTCATGCCCTTCATAGGCTATCAGGTCGACAGCCGACCTGATGACAGCACTAAATTTCGTGGGGCATCGGGCGGCGGGGCGCCCGGAAGTAGCGCAGCGGCGAATACGGACCGAAGTTTGACACCCGGCTGGTGTACAGGTCCGCGTAGTCATTGACCTGTTCGCCGAACCGAGAGTTCTCGTTACCCTCGCGCAAACAGCTGCCCCAATGTGGGTTGTACGCGCGATCGAGCCGGGTCTCGAGCGAGTCGACCTCGGTCTCCATCAGGACCGCGCGATCGCGGAGCGACTCGATGCTCGCGCGCGACATCCGACGCTCTTCCTCGAGCCGATCGTGCATGTTCGTGTGCGACGAGTCATCGAGCAGGCGCTGGATCTTCTTGAGCCGCAGCGATTGCCAATCGATCTCGGACTCGAGATTGCGATGCCTGCGATCGAGCAGCTCGAGATCGTGGATCTGCGCTTCGAGCCGATCGCTGACCGAAATCTCGCGCTCGAGCTCCTGCAGCACCATCGCGGTGCGCCACATGTGTGCTTTGCGCAGCCGCAGGATATCGCCGTAGATATGATCGCCGATGTAGAGGACCTGCTCGCCCTTGATGCCGGTCATCTGCTCGAATGCGATGACGTTGCCGCCCTGATAGATCTTGTCGCGCGTGAGGTGCTTGACCTCGACATTCGGCATCGCCTCGTTGGTCACCGGATCGATCTGTACGAACGGACGCAGCTCGTTGAAGAAGGCCGGCTTCGCACCACCGACGATCACGATGTCGAAGTAGTTGCGCCACGAGGGATACGCCTTGCGTTCGCCATCGAGCAGGTAGCTCATCACGACCTTCGTGTAGTCGTAGAGCGAGTTCGTGAGCAGGAACAGCTTCTTGCCGCTCGAGCGGAACTTGTGGAGCGTCTCTCCGAGCAGCGGATCCTTGACGATGAACGAGGCGAGGTCCGCCTTGATCACCGACTTGAGCGTATCGTCGCGATGCGCTTCATCGATCGCGGTGCGGATATCGCCGAACAGCTTGTCGAAGTCGACCGCGGTGCCACTCTTGCCGTACCACTCGACGAGCGTCGTATACATCACCGCTTCGGGCAGGCCGAACAGCGTATCGATCCACTCGAAGCGATCCGCCGAGAGATTGATCTTTTCGTTGCGGTAGAGCGCCTTGCGCTTGTCGGCATCGAGCTCCTTGAAGCCGTGGTAGCAGCGACCCACATGTGCGTGGCGGTCGAGCTTGAACACGTTGCCGAGCTGGCGATCGACCATGACGCCTCGGATCGCCCAGTGGGGATCGTAGGACAGCTGGCGGATCGCAACCGGATACCCGTGCTTGGTGCACAACTTGTCGAGCGTCAGCTGGATGCTGAGCTGTTCGAGCCGGTCCTGGTGATACAGGGCCAGGGTGTAATCCATGTCGAACCCGATCGTCTCGATCGAGTCCATGCGGAGGTTCCGGTTACAGAACACTCGGTTCTTACGTGCGACGTCGATCTCGGTGGTGGTGTCGCCGAGAAGCGCGCTCAGACCAGGATCGAGATCGAGGCCCCCGAGGCCTACGTGGGCGACCATCTCGTCGTCATTGTAGCGTGCCCTTTGGCAGATCGTTGCGCGATTTCCCGTATACATTGGCTATATGGCGTCGTCGCCCAAGCCCTGGAACCGTGAAAAAGAGCCGTTTGCCGAGCTAATTTCGGCCGAAGCGATCGCCACGCGGGTGGCAGAGCTGGGTGCCAAGATCACCGAGGACTACAAGGACAAGGAAGACGTCGTGGTCATCGGGGTGCTCAAGGGCTCCGTGATCTTTTTGGCCGATCTCGCGCGCCACATCGCGCTGCCGATCGAGCTCGAGTTCATCGGCATCTCGTCGTACGGTGATGCGACCGTCTCTTCGGGCATCGTCCAGATCACGCAAGACGTGTCCAAGCCGATCGAAGGCAAGCACGTGATCGTGGTCGAGGACATCGTCGATACCGGTCACACGGTGAGCTACCTGCTCGAGAATCTAAAGACTCGCCGTCCCGCTTCGATCGCGCTCGCCTCCTTGCTCCACAAGCCGGACCGCCAGGCGCGCGACGTCAAGATCGATTATCTCGGCTTCACGATCCCGAACAAGTTCGTCGTCGGCTACGGCCTCGATGTCGCACAGCAGTACCGAAACCTTCCGTACATCGGCTACGTGACTGGGGCATGAAACCCGAGCAACTCGCCAAGTTGCCGGCCGTGCTGTTCGAGATCGGAAAGCTCATCGGCTCCGATCTCGATCCGGGCATCTTGTTCTCGCGCATCGCGGAGCTGGTGTGCCAGATGGTCAACGCCAAGGCGTGCTCGGTGATGTTGCTCGATGCCAATCGCAAGCAGCTGCTCGCGAAGGCCGCGTATGGCTTGCGCACGGAACGGATGCACACGCTGTCGTTTGCGGTCGGCGAGGGTGTGGCGGGTTGGGTGATGGAGCACGGCGAGCCCGCGCTGATCAACGACGTGACGAAGGATCCACGCTACATCGTCCTGTCGGCGAACCAGACGCCCATCATGTCGATGCTGTGCGTGCCGCTGCTCGCGCGTGGCGAGCGCGTCGGGGTGGTCACCGCGACCTCGGAAGCCGTGCACGCATTTCATCCGGACGATCTAGAATTGGTGCGGTTCATCTCGACGACGATCGCGCTCGATATCGAGAACGTCCGGCTCCATCGCGTCGCGGTCACCGATCCGCTGACCGGCGCGTACAATCGCGAGTTCTTGCAGCAGCGGCTGCCCGCGGAGATCGAAGCTGCGATCGATCGCGATTCGGCGCTGTCCGTCGCGCTGGTCGATGTCGATCACTTCAAGACCGTCAACGACCAGCACGGTCACGGGGTCGGCGATGTCGTGCTCGCCGAAGTCGCACGCCGGTTGCGCGGTGCGATTCGCGGTGGCGATATCCTGGTGCGCTACGGCGGTGAAGAGTTCCTGATCGTGTTGCCGAAGGCAGATGCGGGGCGCGCGTGGGAGGTCGGCGAGCGCATGCGTCAACGCGTGTGCGAACGCGCGTTCGATGTCGGCGATGGGGTGGCGTTGTTGCTGCGAATTTCGGTCGGCATCGCGCAGTGGCGGATCGGCGAGACGATGCCAGACCTGATCGATCGCGCGGATGTCGCGATGTACGGTGCAAAGCAGCGGGGACGTAACCGGGTCGAGGTTGCACCTTGACCGGCGACGGCAAGCAGGGCGATGGCAAGACAGGCGCACTGCCGACTGCCGACGACGCGGAACATGCGGTGTCGAGCACTTCGCCGGATATGTACGATCCGAACTACGTACCGCCGGGCACGGCAGCTCGCGATCCGGAATCACCGAAAGGTTCGGTCGCCGCGCCGATCGCGCTCGGGCCACCCGCTGGCATCGCAACGTCAGATGTGCCGCAGGTCGACGCCGCGCTCGGACCGTCCGGCGTCGTCGCGGCCGCAGATGCTGCGTCGGGAATTGTCGCCGCGCCCTACCCGCCTTCGCCGTCGAGCGGAGTGGCACTGCCCGCGCCCCCCTCGCCTTCTCTCTCGCCGGACGACGCGCCGATCTTGCCGCCCGAGCTCACCGCGCGAGCTGCACTCGCCGATGCGGTCGGTTCGCCTTCGAAGAGCGCGCGCAAGCGAGCCCGTTCGCTCGAGCGCGATCGCGAAGAGCATGAGCGAGAACGCGATCCCTCGGGGCCGACGCGTAGCCGCAAGACGACGGTCGTCGCGGCCGGCGCGATTGTCGGTGGCCTAGGTATCGCCACCCTCGTCTTACTCGGCCACGCGAACTCGCAGCGCTTCGAGCTCACGTGCGATGCAACACACGTGTACGCAGAGCAAGGCCGCTCGTTCCCGCCGTGGGGCTCGAAGAAGCTCAACAGTCTCGCGTGGGCGCCGATCACCTTGCCGGCGAATGCCGAGTGTCAGCCGCGCGCGACCGAGAACGAAGCCGAGCTGAAAGCCTGGTACCTCGCACTCCTGGTCGATCGCGCGACCACCACGCTCACCGCGCGCGATCTTCTCGATACGCCCGCGACCGACGCGAGCGGCAAGGCGACTAACCAACTCGACTTCGTCTCGACGCAGCTCGATCAAGCGCTGTTACTCGCCCGCGATCCCGACAAGCGCGACCAGCGCAAAGAGATCACGCGGCTGCAAGGTGATGTCGATTACTGGCGAGCGGCCGCGCGCCTGCGCGATGCCTCGACCGTGTTGCTCGACGCCGCCAAGCAGTTCGATGTCGCGAATCAAAAGCGACCGCGCCACGCGACCGATGCGGCGGCGTGGTCGACGTTCCTGCATCACCTCACCGACGAGCTTCGCGCAGGGCCGAACGGTGCGCCGGGCGCGATGCCGGGTGCGGTTCCTGTCGGCTCGGGACCCGTGCCGGTCGGGATCGCGCTCCCCGTCGAACCAACGGACAGTGCGGTGGGCAGCGGCATTGCCCCACCCACGGCTCCGAGCATCCCGTCTGGCGGCGTCCTGCTCTGACGCGTTGCTTCGATCAGGATTCGAGACTCTTTCGAACGGATCTCGTAGTTGTACGCGTCCAGGAAGTCGAGACCGAGGCGACCATCGAGTGGATCCAGTGGCATGTCTCCCTCGAGCACCATGACCTCCATCGGGAGACGGGAGACACCGAGAGCGCTGAACATCTCGAGCACTGCAACCAATCGGTCTCCGAGTAGTCGAGCTTGTTGCTTTCGGCAGGCATGGCTTTCCCAGCACTTCGATTCGTTCGCTCGCAGGGCTCCATCGTCAGGCCACTCATGACGGTGTCAGCTTTTTGGCTGACGCGAGCTTTGCGACCACCTCCGCAGGATCGATCCGCCGCGCGTAGCGCAGCACGTTCGCCGCGAACACCGCTGTCTCGTCGTCGGCGCAGCCGCGTGCTTCATCGATGCAGAACAGCACACGCATGATCCCTGCGTTCGCATACGCCGCGAGTCGCGTCGCGAGGTGGTCCGTGGTCCAGAAGCCAACGAGCTCGATCGACCAGCGCTCGCCGTGATGCACGACCTCGAGGTCCGGACACAGGATCGACGTCGCGGTGATGATCGGTGATGGTCCGATCAAGATCTGCATTGTTGGATCGAAGCGCACGAGTGCGCGTGCGAGCCTGGTCGGTTCGTACGTGCCGCGCCGATCGATCGGCGCGAGCGGCAGCAACACCGGTGACTCGCGCCGCGACTCCAGCCGGCTTCGCCAGTGCGTGGTCTCTAGCTCGAGCACAAACCGCACAGACGCTGACAACAACGGCACGAGCTGACCGAGTGCGCGCCCGTAGATGGCTGTGCGCTGAAACAGGGCGAGTGGTCCGACGATCTCGAGCATCGTCGCACCGGTTTCCGGATCGTGCGACGCCGTGACCAGCAGCCCGCGAGACAGTGCCGCACGCAGGAGCGTGCCATCGTCGCCCCACAGCCACACCGTCACGCGATGTGCGCGGTACAGCGCGCGCTGGATCAGCGCGACGTTCGCGAAGGCCGCGATCTCGATCTCGTTCGGTCGGCCGTGCTTCAACACGATCCTGCGCTCGCCTGGCAGATCCATGAACAACAGTGCATCGATCTCGTCCTCGACCACGCCGAGCTGCGCCGCTGCGCTGGCGATTCGCGCCGCTCGAGCATCGATGTCGAGCGCCGGCGGACCGAGCACGACCTCGCGCACGCGTCGCGAAATCGTGGTGAGCCTGCGGCCACCACCGATCACGCGCGCGAGACCCACGCGCAACGCCCTCAAGTTCCGCGGGTGCACTGGAAACGCATCGAAGGCTGCGAATGCGACGCGCCAAGGCTGACCTTGCGACTGCTCGACGATCTCGACCGCCTCGCTGATCCAGTCGATGTCTCCACCATCGAGCACCCAGAGCCTGCGCGGCGCCCTGCTCGGAGAATCATCTGCAGCGCGTCGTGGCTCGATGTGAGCCGAGGGTTCGGGCTGCTCTCGACGGATCACGAGTGCGCCGCCATCTCCAACGACGTCAACACACTCGTTTCCATCGGCTCCAGCAGATCGACCTCAATTTCTTGTCGTCCCCGCAAACCTCGTCTGCGCTGTTCGACCGTCGTCACCTCGGCGCTCGCCTGGGTCTCGAACTCGTAGACTCGCGCTCGCTTGCCGATCCGCGGCCGCAACACGCGCCCGATCCGCTGCACGTGTCTGCGCGCGCTCGCCGTCCCGCCGACGATGATCGCGACATCGGCATCCGGCACGTCCAGCCCTTCATCGAGCACCTGTGACGACACGAGCACCGGCGCTTCACCCACACGGAACCTCCGCAACATCTCGGCACGCTCGGCACGTCCGATGTCGCACGTCATCGGCACCACCAGGAACTCGAGCGCGATCTCGTACGCCGTCGCGTTATTCGCCGTGAAGATCAACACGCGCTCGCCAGCGTGGCGGGCGAGCAACTGCCGGACCTTCTCGCGCTTGCCCGCCGGAAATGCAAGCACCGAACGCGAAGCCCGCCACGCAGCCATCGCCGCTCGGCCCTCGGCCGACTTCATGGAGTGATCGACGAACTGCCGCCACGTCGACTTCGGCGCGTATCGCTGAAACTTGGCATAGGCCGCATTGAACCGCCCGCGCGCCTCGCGATAGACCGCGCGTTCGACCGGCTCGAGCTGGATCGGCACGGTCTCCAGATCGTAGTCGGCAAGCGCGTCACCGACGAGCTCCGCGACCCCGAGCTCGTACACCACCGGCCCGAGTGCGCGCGTCACGGCCATCGCATCATCCGGTGGCGTTGCCGTCAGTCCGAGGCGCGCTGGCGCCACCAACATCTCCAGCACCTCCGCGGGACACCACGCACCCACGTGGTGCGCTTCGTCCACGATCACCAGCCCGAAGCGATCACCGATCCGCGGCGCCCAATCGATCGCGCTCGCATAGGTCGACACCGTGATCGGAGCGAGCTGATGATCGCCATCACCCAACCTGCCAACGGGAAAGCTCCACGCCTCGCCGATCGCCCTCGCCCACTGATCCAGCAACACGCGGGTCGGCACCAGCACCAGCGTCGCCACACCGAGTGCACAGATCGCACCGAGCGCCGTCAGGGTTTTGCCCGTGCCTGTTGGCAGCGCGATCACGCCTCGCTCGCCGGCATCGCGCCACGCCGAGATCGCCGCTTTCTGGTACCAGCGCAACTCCGGCAACTTCCAGCCGTCCGCCAGGCTCGCGGGCTTCACGGTGTCCGACACCGCCGACTCTCGGACACCGTTGTCCGAGATCCGGGCACGGATCTCGGACAACCGCGCGGCCGGCACGCGCCACGCCGCGAGCTCCGGATCCCACACCGCTCCGTCGACGATTTGCTGATCGAGCACCAGCGTTCCACGATCGAATCTAATCCGCATGCTGCCATGACACAGCAACCGCCGTGCCTGTCGATGAGAACCGAGATCTGCCCGGTCTGCTTCTATCAAGACAATACGACCAAGTTCGCCGACGGTACCGTGCGACGCGCAGGCGCAAATCGAGTCTCGTTGCACGAGGCCCGCGAGAATTATCGTGCGTACGGCGCGTGCGACCCGGAAGCCGTGATCCACACGCGTAAGCCACGCACGTACGAGCTTCCGCGGTAGGCGAACGACCGCGGAGCTCTGGCCCGTTCGAGCTCGCAGACAAACGTCAGCCATCGTCGCGCCGGTATTCGTGCTCTCGCCCGGCGTCGAGCTCGCGGATCCGGGTGGTGCGGGCAACCACGATCCGACGGGTCAACAGAGATTGGCTGCCAAGCGACCGGGGTCGCCCAGCCGAACAGGCCCGGCGGTTCGAACGATCGATCTGCAGTGGATCGTTTTTACCTTCGCGCTCTTGGCTTCCTGGCAGCCAGGCTACTTCGTGATCCGCTTCGTGGTGAAGCCCTGCTTCTCCATCAACGCGATCACACCGCGCGGACCGATCAGATGGTCGGCACCCACCGCCACGAACACGTTGTCCTGCTCGAACAGCTTCGACAGCTTCGGAATCCAATCGGCGTCGCGCTTGTAGACGAGAATCTCGTCCGCTTCATCGAGCTCGGCCTTCGTGTAGCCCGCACTCAACATCTTCGTGCGCGTCTCATCATCCATGCCGGGCGACGAATCGGTACCTGCGCAGTACTGCGCGAGATCGTCGTGACTGTCCTTCTGGATCTCGGCGCGGTCTTTCGTGGTCTCGATCGTCGCCTTCAACATCCGGAAGTCGAGCAGCTTGGCGAGCACGTTGTCCTGGAACGCCGAGGTCTCGAGCCCCGTCATCACGATCTTGTGTGTGGTCGCGCGCGCCTGGATCTGCGACTCGAGGGTGTTCGAGATGTCCTCGTAGAGCAGCATCATCTGGAGCGTTGCGCTTGTCGGTTCGCCGACCTCGAGACCGTCGGCGGTGGGCTTGCCAACGAGATCTTGGAAGTGGCTCCAGTCTTTGTCGCCGAGCTTCTCCTTCAAGTGCTCGGGCGGATGCGTGACACCACTGGCATCGTCGGGCGCGATCTCGAACACGACCTGCGATGCGTGATCGATCGTGTCAGCCACAACCGGCGGAAATTTCGCGAGCCCGACGCTGATGTGACGCGTGCCGAGGATGTGCGAGGTCTTGCCGTTCTTGGTCACCTCGAAGAAGAACGCGCCCGTGACACTCGGGCACGCGTCATTCGCGAGCTTCGCGCGCTCGGCGAAGCTGAGCGTGTCGGAGACAGGGGTCGGCGCATTCCACGGATCGGGCGCGCCACCATCGGGCACGACCAGCGGCACCTTGGCCTTGTTCTCGACGACGAGCTTGGCGGGCTCTTCGTGCTTGCAGGCAATCAGGGCGACCGCGAGGACGAGCATCCGCATCGCGGGAATGTAGCAGCTAGCCGCCCGAGGTACCGATGGCGAGTCGCGTGAGCCCGGCGTTCTTTGCCCGCTCCATGATGTTGACGACCTTGCCGTGCGCCACGGACTTGTCGGCCTTCAAGATGACCTGGGTGTTCTTGTCGCGCTTGTACGACTCGACGAACACCTGATCGATCTGGGCATCGGGGATCGTGTGACCACCGATATCGACATCGCCTTGAGTCGGGATCGTGAGCACGAGCGACGCCTTCGACGAATCGATGTCCTGCGCCTTGCCCGAGGGAAGGTTGACCTTGAGGCCCGACTTCTTCTCGCTCTCGGCTTGCGCGGTCTCGTCCTTGGTTTGCTTCTGTTCTTTTCGCGTCTGTTCGACCTCGGCGAGAGCGGTCACCATGAAGATCACCACCATCACGAGGAAGACGTCGGTGAGCGGGGTGATGTTGATCTCCGCGAAGATCCCATCGTTACCCTCTTCTTCTTCGTCGCCGGAGCTAGGCAGCTTCCCGAGAGCCATCTTTCGCACTTTCTGTCTTGCCAGACGGTTCGAGCTTCGTGCCGCGGACAGGTTGTGAGTCTTGCGGAGCGTCGAGCAAGAGCTCGAGGAACTCGTCGGTGAGGAGCTTCATCTCGGTCGCGACGCGGCTCGCGCGCTGGCTGAAGTAGTTGAACAGGATGACCGACTCGACGGCGACGAGAATACCGGCGGCCGTCACGATCAAGGCTTGCGAGACCGGTCCAGCGACATCCGAGAAGCTGACCTGCTGGCCCTTCTGGAAGCCACCAAGGCCGGTGATGATGCCGGCAACCGTGCCGAACAGGCCGACGAACGGAGCGGTCGCGCCGATCGTGCCGAGCATCCACAGGCGAGTGCGCAGCGTCTGATTCACGCGCAGGCGCTCGCGGTGCACCGCGGTCACGACGTGATCGGGCTTCGAGCTCTTGATCCGCTCGTAGCCAACCAGAAAAACATCGGCGATCGGGCTCTGCGAGCGCTCGCATGCCGAGCGCGCCGCATCGACTTCGCCGCGTGCGAGGTTGCGAGTAACGGTCTCGCCGAGTGTGCGAGCCCGCGTGATGAAGTTGAACTGCGCGATGAAGCGTTCGATGGCGACCGCGAGGGCGATCACGGAGAACGCCACGACCACGTACATCGCGCCGCCGCCGTGGCTCAGGAGCTCCCAAACTGATTGATCCATAACTCGCTCTGTCTGCCGTGGTTGCCTGGTCTTAGCACGCTAGGGCGCGAACGGGGCGCGGTATCCCCCGCCGTCGAAATCGAGAAACACGGGCGCGGTGACAGCTTGGGCCTGAACACCTTTTCCCGTGAGTGCGGCACGAATCGCAGTGAAGTCGCCTCCGAGCAGAGCCGGCATCGTCGCGGCGGTGACGGTGTCGTCGGTCGTCAGGATGGGGAAGATTCCCACATCGCCGCGCGCGCGAAACACGAGCCAGGCGTCTTTGCCCGTCGCACCCGCGCGGGTCGCGATGTCTGCGGCATCGAGCGTTACGTGGACCGTTGCCTCGAAGCGCTTGCCGCCACCCGGCAACGTCACGAGGGTCACAGCCATCGCCTCGGGTGCGATCGTCGCGACCTTGCACGGATCCTTCGCATTCAACATCGAGAGGTCGCGGCTGGTCCAGCACTTCAATGGCTGGAGCTCGGTATCGGGATGCGCGGTCGCACCATCGGGTGTGGAGTTCGCAAACACTTCGAGTGTGTCGAACGCGGCCCACTCGGCGGCGTAGATCTTGACATCGACCGTCGCGGCCACGCCGTTCGAGTTGACCACGCGCCCGAGCGCGGGGAGCCCACCGACCGTGACATCGAGCATCGGGCCATCCGTCACGATGACGTCGCGCGCCGCCGACATCGCACCGGTCTGGGTCATCACGACCGCATCGACCGCGGTGCCATCGGCAAGCGCATCGGCCGAATCATCGGCGACGCGAACGTACGTGCGCGGCATGCCGAGCGGGTTCGTCGTGATCGTGTGGGTGTCGCTATCGCCCGCAGGTGTGACGTAAAGGCCGAGCGACAGCATGCTCAACCAGTCGTGCATGATGACGTCGAGCGATTGATTCTCGCGCAGGCCATCGCCGTTCGAATCGCTGGTCGCGAAGCCGTTCCAGATCTCGAGGCCCGTGAAGTTGTCGCTCCACAAATTTTCCTCGGGCAGCCGGAGATAATCGTTCGGCACGTCCGCGTTCTGGTAGTCGCCAAAGATCGTGCGCTGGTCGTAATCGAACTTGAGGTTCGCGCGCGAGAACAGTGACTGGAACTCCGAGAGCCCGCTGGCGCGCGGGTGGTTGACCTGCACCATCTGCGCGCCGCGCGCCTTGAGCGCCGCGTAGATCTCGCCGGGCGTCATCGATTGGCCGAGCGCCGCGCCACGCGCCCAATCGACAGCGCCGCCGTTCGCCGACGCGAGGTCCGGCACGAGCGGCCATGCATTGATGTGACCGTATGCGAACGGCGTGGTCTCGACCCCCGACACGACGCGTAGCAAGCGCTCGAGGTGGAGCTGCTCGACGATCGGCTGGAGGTTCGAGATGTAATCGTGATCGGTCACCGCGAACATCTCGACGCCGGCCGAGACCGCACTGCGCACGCGCTCGTCGGAAGGCACCGGAGAATCTGGCGAGTTGATCTGATGGACGTGCCAATCGGTCGCGTAGTAGCCGGGGGTCGGCACCACGTGATCGAGCTCGAACGTGTACGTGCCGGTCGCGCTCACCGCCGCCGAGGCGATCGACCACTCCGTGCCGCGCGAAGCGTAGATCCGATACGTGCCTGCCGGTAGCAGCAGCGGATCGTCCGCGCCATCGCCGAGGTCGGTCGAGGTGCCGCGAATCGCGTGCTCCTGGGTCACGATGCCCTCGGCGCGATCGTACGTCTCGAATACACGCTGGTCCGGAAATGCCGGGTGATCGCCGATCACCACGAGCCTGCCGGGCATCGGCAGCCCGGTCGCGTGGTCGAGGATCTGGAAGTCCACTCTGAGCGGCGAAGGGATGGTGAGGTTGGTCGTCGCGGCGAACGGCGCCGGGGCAGACCGTCCGACATTCTTGACCTCGGCGCGCACGATCAGGTTGCCCGCGCTCGGCACCTTGCCCTGGTAGGACCCGTCGGGGGCGACGTCGAAATAGGTCAACACGGGGTCATCCGGCTTGCCGTCGCCATCGAGATCGGTGGTCGCGCTGTCGATCACGCCGTTCGCGTTGCCATCGAGGAACACGCCAACTCGAGCTCCGGCCGCCGCGAGGCCATCCGCGAATGTGACCTTGCCAGCGATCGTCTGCTCCTTTTCGCCGCGCGTGCGCTCGCGCCAGTACGTATCGATCGCGCTGACATCGTGAGCGACCACGACGTCGTAGCGCTGGAGCACGCCCGCCTTCGGCGCGAGGCGAAGCGCGTACTTCTCGGGGTTCAAGATGTCGAGCAGCGAGTCATTATTATCGAGCACGATCGACACGCCCGCGATCGAAGCCGCAACGACGTGGGTATTCGCAGCCGCGTGGCGCGGGATCACGCCGTACGCGACGCCCGGCCCCTGGAACACCGTGTAGTCCGAAGGATGCGGCGTGCCGAGCGAGCTGATCACCCTGATGTCTGCGCGCTCGAACCCGAACGCGTTCGACCACGATTCGGTGGTGCCACCGGAATCCGCGATCGTGCCGATCGGGCCGTCGATCTCGTCGCTGCCGGCGTTGTAGAGCGAGTGGTAGACCGCGAGCACCGGCGAGCCAGGCTCGAGTAGGTACGTGGTCGCGCACAGCGCGTGGTCTTCCACCGTCGGATCGATCGCGAGCGGAATGTTGAAGATGCCGATGCCCTTGATATTCAAATAGTCATCGTTCGCGGTCTTGCCGACCGCGCGGAGCACGGCGACGCCGCCGCCCGACCCATCGCGCACGACCTCGACATGATCCGGCTCGCACGTTCGACCGAGCACGTACATCAGACCGAGCTCGCCGAACTGGTCGACCGTGCTGCCATCGTTCAACGTCGCATCGACGAGGTTGCCGCCTTGCGGGATCACGCCGAGCACGCGCGTCGCGGCTTGCACGATGAACGTCGCTTGATCGTTCTTGAGGAAGTAGTCGCCGACGAGCCCGCTCTGCGCGGGGCCGGAAACGAGCTGGCTCGCATCGGTCACTTGCCCGGCGAAGGCGGTGGGTGCACCACCGGTCGGATCCGGCAGTTGCGGGTAGAAATTGGAGAGCTCGGAGACGTTGTCGCCGCAGGCGGTGCAGAGCCAGATGGCGGCCCCGAGACAGATCTGTCGCATGCCCGTATCGTAAATGAAATGGTCGAACCACGGTACCGAGGTTGCCGACCCTGACCACGTATGGTCTTCTCCGCCCCGACATGGGCCGATCGGTCAGTTGCGCAAAGCTCGGTGGAACCCATCCCGGGCTGCCGTACAAGCCCTTCACGGACGCACTGGGCCAGCGGATCTACGACACGATATCGCAAGAGGCGTGGAGCCAGTGGATCGAGCACTCGAAGAAGCTCGTCAACGAGTACCGCCTCGATCTCACGACCAAGAAGGCGCACGAGGTTCTCAAGGAACAGTGCGAAGCATTCTTGTTCGGTGACGGTGGTCAAGCGCCGCCCGACTACGTGCCACCGCCGGCCGACGCTCCCAAGGAGTAACTCGTGCGCGCGCGTTGGCGGCTCCTGTTCTGGGCCTCGCTGACCGCGCTTGTCGGCCTGTCGTGGGTGGCGCAACGCTACGGTGCGCATCTCCTCGGGCTGCTGACGTGGCCGGTGATCGGCATGATCATCGGTACGATCGTCGCATTCGTCGCGATGCTCGGGAGCTCTCAACACCGCGGGCCTGCGTGGCTCGTGCTCGCGTGCTGGTTGCCCGCAGGCGCGGATCTGGTTCGCGCCCTCGGCTGGATCGGCACGTTCGTCGCGTCCGATGGCATCGCCGCGGTGTTGCTGATCGCCGGCTCGGTCGCGACGCTTGGGATCGGCCTGTGGATCGCGTTAGCCGCGCCTGTCGCGTTGTCGATTGTAAGCGCCGACGCGAAGCCTTAGGGTGCGCTGAAATATGCGCCTAGCTGTCCTCCTCGTCTTGATTTCAGGCTGCGCGAATCATCACAAGGGCAATGTGGTCATCGATAGCGATGTCACGCCGACGACCGATGCATGCACCGCGGGTCTGCAGTGCTTCCAGGTCGACTGCGCGCAAAAGGGCCTGCCACCGACGACGATCTCCGGCACGGTCTACGCGCCGAATGGCACGCTGCCGCTCTACGGCGTCAACGTCTACGTGCCCTTCGCCGATCCGGGCGCCCTGCCCGTCGGCGTCACTTGTGACAAGTGCAGCGATGGCCTGCCCGGCGGCATCATCGTATCGACCAAGACCGACCAAGCGGGTCACTTCGAGCTCATGAACGTCCCGGCGACCGTGAACGTGCCGCTCGTGATCCAGACCGGTAAGTGGCGCCGCCAGCTCGTGCTGCCGAGCGTCGCTGCGTGTCAGGAAGAGCCGATGCTCGCGGTCGATACGACGCTGCCGAAGAGCCGCACCGATGCTACGCCGCTGACCGCGACGAATACGAATGGTCAACCAAAGGTCGACTTGCCGTTCATCGCGGTGACGACCGGCGCGTTCGATGCGCTCGAGTGTCTGGTGTTCAAGCTCGGCATCGATCCGACCGAGATCACGAACGGTGCCGGCGGCGGTCACGTCCAGTTGTTCGCGAACAGTGGCGCGGGCGCGGGTCACGGCGAGGGTGCGACGCAGTTTGCGCCGACCTGGCCGGGTGGCGCGGGCCAAGCGTTCGGCGAAGCGCAGACGCTGTGGAGCACGAAGGCCAACCTCTCGAAGTACGACGTCGTGATGTTCTCGTGCGAGGGCGGCCAGTACCAGGCGAGCAAGCCGCAGAGCGCGATGCAAGCCGTCCACGACTACGCCGCGGTCGGTGGTCGCGTGTTCATGTCGCACTGGCACAACATCTGGATCGGTGGCCAGGGCGGCACGCCGTCGCATGGCCTCGCCGATTGGGAAGGCATGGCGACATTCAACTACAACGCCGCCGAGGATCAGGACGCGACGATCGCCTCGGTCGACGAGACCAGCAACGCCAAGGGTCCTTCGTTCGCGACGTGGCTCGACAATGTCGGCGCCTCGACCGTGCACGATCAGGTGCCGATCAATGGCGCGCGCTACACGCTCGCTTCGAACGATCCGACCAAGTCGGAGCGCTGGGCATTCATCGATCCGACGCTCGCAGTCACCGCGAACCACGTAAGCGTGCAGGACCTCCAGTTCACGACGCCGGTCGACGTGATTCCGGAAGAGCGCTGCGGCAAGGTCGTGTTCTCCGACATGCACGTGTCCTCGGGCTCGACCTCGAGCTCGGCGGTGCCCTATCCGGGTGGCTGCGCGCTCGATGCGAACATGCAGCTCGCGCCACTATCGCCGCAGGAGAAGGCGCTGGCCTTCATCTTCTTCGACATCGCGGCCTGCGTCGGTCCACTCCAGTAGCTGCTGGCCCCGTTTGCGCGCACGCGACTTCCGGTAACGTTCGAGTGGCTTGCGCATTTTGTGCAAATGCAGGCGACCTCAGTTGCCGGCTCTAATCGAGTAGCCAGGCTCCACTGCAAACTCGATCGAGCGATCAGGATCTTAGTGGGTGCTCGTGTTGGCTCATCGCTTGCTAAACGGGGCTCAGCACGTATGAAAGCCCTCGGCCTCGCGCTGGTCTCGCTGCTGCTGATGTCGGCCGTGTCGTGTGGCCAGTCAGCCGATTCCTGTAATGAAGGCGACCAGTGCAGCGACGACTCCGACGGCGACGCGATGAACGCCGCTTACGAGGATGCGACGACCGACGCCAAGGAAGACAGCTACGACTGCTCGGGCGTTCGCGTCCCCGACCGCAATGGCTTCAACAAGCACGTCGTCCTGACATTCGACGATGGCCCGAACCCGGCGACGACGCCGAAGGTGCTCGAGATCCTTCACAAGCACAACGCGCCCGCCACGTTCTTCAACAACGGCATGCGCTACTCGACCGCGGCGAAGGCGCTGGCCTACCAGATCGCTCACGACCCGAGCTTCATGCTCGGCAACCACACGCAGAACCACATCAACCTCGCGGTGCAATCGGCCGCGACGGTCACGAGCGAAGTGATGAAGACCGACGCGCTGATCAGAACGGCTGGCTCGAACATGAAGTACCTCCGCTTCCCGTTCGGCAGCGCGAGCTGCGCGGCGAAGCACTACGTCGAAGGCCGTGGCTACACCGTCGTCGGCTGGCACATCGATAGCGCCGACTGGTGTTACGCGGCAGGCAACGGCTACTGCAAGCCGGCGACGTTCCAGTACGTCGACGATGCGCTCCGCCACGACATGATCGGCTTCATCATGCAGCAGATCCATCAGAACAACGGCGGTATCATCTTGATGCACGACATCCATCAAGCGACCGCGGATCATCTCGACGAGATCCTCACGCACATGGAGGCCGATGGCTTCACGTTCGCGCGCCTCGACGACGAGACCGTGCTGCCGAAGCTCAACGGCGTGCAGGCAACGTTCATCGGCGATGTCTGCACCACGAACAGCGATTGCACGTACACCGCGAACGGCGCGCCTGGTACCTGCTCGGCCGCGGGTTTCTGCACCGCCGCGTGCACGACGACCTGCCCGGATGCCAGTGGCAAGGCCGGCACGTTCTGCATCGCGAACCCGGCGGGCCCGTCGGTCGGCATGTGCGTGTCGAAGTCGGCGCCGCAGAACAACAGCTGCGCGCTCCTGACCCACACCTCGGCCAAGACGCTGCCGCGATTCTCGGATCCGAACGTCTCCGCGCTCGTCTGCGCGCCGAACTAAGGTTAGGTAGGTAGCAACAACGCTCGCTGTGGGGCAGAGCTCGACTGGGCTACTTCCCGCGGGTGAACGTCCCGTCGTGACGCTTGCAGTCCTTCTCGCTGTCGTCGAGCGGGAACGGATAGCTCGCGTAGTAGTAGTCCTTGTGCTCCGACGTGGCGCACGACACTGTGACGCCTGCCGTCGGGCAGGCTGTCATCGAGAACACGGCCGTCTTGACGAGGACGTTGCAGAGCTTGGCAACCGATGCGGAGCCGAGGGCGAGGTTGTCGGCGTTGTACTCCTGACAGCTGCCCAATTCGGCCGCGTAGCACGAGGCGACCTTGTCGCCGGTCGTGGAGCCGGTGGCGTTGTCGCTCTTGTGTTTGTCGCACCCCGCGACGACTAGGAGCAACGAGACGGTGGCGGAACCGAGGATAGAGATTCGAGCTCGCATGTATCAGGAGAACGCAGGCACCGGCGTCGAGTCGCATGCCGACCGCACGCTTTCGCTCCGTGCAAGATCCTCACGACCGCGCCTGGCGTTACAGTGCGATGTGGCCAGTTCCTGGTGGGAGACGCTTCGACAGAGGCGTCTGCAGTCCGAAGCAGTGGCCGCCGCCGCGCCGACGGCCTCCGATCCTTCCACGGTGCTCAACGGTTGCCTCGGTGACCTCCAGGTCCTGGACTTCGTCGAAGGTAGTGCTTCGCCCGAAGCCCGCACCGAAATCATCGACCATGTCGAGGTGTGTCAGAAGTGTCGCGAGCTCATCGCGGGGCTCTTGGCGACGTCGCCGAAAGGTCACGTTTCTA
>Ga0209511_1000462_pt1 | contig 41709 bp, 32 predicted proteins | sample SSSSmetaG_FD_184141 | JGI IMG/M metagenome (GOLD analysis project Ga0209511, IMG submission 184141) | Glacier valley bacterial and archeal communities from Borup Fiord, Nunavut, Canada, to study Microbial Dark Matter (Phase II) - ​SSSS... | ecosystem: Environmental > Aquatic > Freshwater > Ice >... | reverse complement strand
GGGCGGCAACGTGCAGTCGGTACTGTTTGCCTTGCAGCGGCTGGGCGTACACAACGCCGTGCTGACGAGCGACGCGGACGAGATTCGGCGCGCCGACCGGGTGCTGTTTCCGGGCGAGGGCGAGGCCAGCTCGGCCATGCGGGCCTTGCGGGCGGCGGGCCTGGACGCGCTGTTGCCGACGTTGCGCCAACCCTTTCTGGGCATCTGTCTGGGCATGCAGCTGCTGGGTCGTCACAGCGCCGAGGGACCGGCCGGGGGTACGCCGCTGCTGGGTTTGTTGCCTTTCGACGTAGTACGGTTCGCGCCCGTTGCGGCGAACGATAAAGTGCCGCACATGGGCTGGAACAGCCTGCACGAGCTGCGCGGGCCACTGTTCGCGGGAATACGAGGTGAGCAGTCTGGTCCGTCGGCGGCTGAGCTGGTCGCCCACGCGGTTAATAGTGAGTCGTTGTCCAGCGGTGCCGCCGCCGCCGATTACGTGTACTTCGTGCATAGCTTTTACGCGCCGGTAGGGGACTACACCATTGCCCAGGCTCAGTATCCGGCTGCGATGCCGTTCAGCGCCGGGGTGCGGTACCGCAACTTCTATGGGCTACAGTTTCACGTGGAGAAAAGCGGCCCGGTGGGTGAGCGCATCCTGCGCAATTTTCTGACCGAGGGCCTTCTCGAATAGTAGCATAAGTCGCCTCCGGTCCGGACTCGATTGAATAAATAACGAGTGCTTTTAACAAATGGTCATACCTCAGTTTTTCCCGCTGTCTCCTCCACTTATCCTATGCAGCTGATTCCGGCCATTGACTTAATTGACGGCGCGTGCGTCCGTCTGACGGGGGGCGATTTCGCCCGTCAGACCACGTACAGTCGAGACCCGTTGGCCCAGGCCCAGTACTTCGAGCAGCTCGGGGCGACGTGCCTGCACCTGGTGGACCTGGATGGGGCGCGTGCCCGCGAACCACGGCAGCTGGCCGTGTTGGAGCGTTTGGCCCGGCACACTAGTCTGCGCATCGACTACGGCGGGGGCATTCAGTCCACGGCGGCGGCCGAAGCGGCTTTCGCGGCCGGGGCGGCTCAGCTTACGGCCGGCAGCATTGCCGTGCGCGAGCCGGCTTTGGTGGGGGAGTGGCTGGCGCGCTTCGGGGCCGGGCGCATGCTGATTGGAGCGGATTTCCAGGGCGACTACATTGCCGTCAATGCCTGGGCCGAACAGTCGGCCCAGCCCTTGTTCGGTTTCGTGGCGGCGTATCTGGCGGCGGGCGCGACTACCTTTGTGTGCACCGATGTCACCCGCGACGGGCAGCTCAGCGGGCCGTCCCTGGACACCTACTCGAAGCTGCTCCGGCAGTTTCCGGCTCTCCAGCTGGTGGCCAGCGGTGGCGTGACGACCGTTGGCGACCTGGCCGCGTTGCGGGAGTTGGGTTTAACGGGGGCCATCGTGGGCAAAGCACTCTACGAGGGGACTATCAGCGAAGAAGCATTGCGTGCCGAGCTGGCCCGCTGAGGCACTTTCCTCCGGAAGCACTTAAAGCGGCGTACCTACTGATTTCACGCCGTCGCCCCCAACTTCCAGTCTGGCCGGGGTGCCGGTACTAACCATCTCGCTTCCATCTCATGCTTACCCGACGACTCATTGCCTGCCTCGACGTGCAGGACGGCCGCACCGTTAAGGGCACTAACTTCGTGCGGCTGCGCGATGCCGGCGACCCGGTGGCGCTGGCCGCTCGTTACGCCGAGCAGGGCGTGGACGAGCTGGTGTTGCTCGACATCACGGCCACGGTCGAAAAGCGTCGCACGCTGCTTGAGCTGGTGCGGCGGGTGGCGCGCGAAGTCAACATTCCCTTCACCGTGGGCGGGGGCATCGGGGCCGTGGCCGATGTCGAAGCCCTGCTGCTCAACGGAGCCGACAAGGTGAGCCTGAACTCGTCGGTCTTGCGGACCCCGGACTTGATTACCGACCTGGCCCGACGCTTCGGTTCCCAGTGCATCGTGGTGGCCGTGGACGCGCGGGAGGAAACCCGTTTTGTGCCGTCGGCTGGAGTAGGGGTTGGTTCAGGTGAAGCAGGTGAATCGCCTGGCTCCGATAAGGTAGCCGTGACCGGAGCGGGCGCGTGGCAGGTTTATACGCATGGGGGCCGGCAGCCAGCGGGCCGCGAAGCCGTGGCGTGGTGTGGGGAAGCAGTTGAGCGGGGCGCGGGCGAGATTCTGCTCACGTCCATGAGCCACGACGGCACCCGCGACGGTTATGCGCTGGACCTGACGCGGGCCGTAGCGGCGGCCGTAGCCGTGCCCGTCGTCGCCTCGGGCGGGGCGGGGGCGGCCGCGCACTTCCGGGACGTGCTGGCTCCCGGTGGAGCCGATGCCGCGCTGGCCGCCAGCGTCTTCCATTTCGGTGAGCTAACCGTGGCTCAACTCAAGGATTACCTGCTCGCGGCTGGTATTCCCATGCGCCTCGTCAGTTGATTTTTGTTATCCTTCATTACTTTATTCATCCCATGGAGCTAGACTTTGCCAAAATGCCTGAACAGCTCATCCCCGCTGTCGTGCAGGACGCGCTGACGGGGCAGGTGCTGATGCTCGGTTACCTCAATGCTGAAGCCTGGGCCCAAACTCAGTCGCAGGGGCGGGTGACGTTTTACTCGCGCTCCAAACAGCGGCTCTGGACCAAAGGCGAAACCAGTGGGCACTATTTGCGCCTCGTCAGTGCTCATCCCGACTGCGACGCGGATGCCCTCTTGCTGCTGGTAGAGCCGGCCGGCCCGACCTGTCACCGCGGCACGACCAGCTGCTTCGAGCAAGTGGGGGTGGGGAGCTTGCCCACGGCGATTAAGGCTGCAGCCGAATCAGCGATACCGGCCGGCGTAGTTGCTGCTGATTCGGAACCGGTGGCCAACTGGTCGGCTTCGAGCCCCGTGCCGCTGGTAAGCTTTTTAACTGAGTTGGACCAACTCATCGCCCAACGTCAGTTGGACCCCGCTCAGGCCCCGGGGTCTTATACGGTGCGGTTGTTAGAAAAGGGCTTGGCCCGTATCGCGCAAAAAGTAGGGGAGGAGGCCGTTGAAACGGTTATCGAGGCGCTCTTGGGTCGTCGGGAGGGTTTGGTCGGTGAGGCGGCGGATTTGGTTTATCACCTGCTGCTGCTGCTCCGCGTGAGCGGCTCTTCGCTGACGGAGGTGTTGCTCGTGCTGCGGCAGCGTCACCAGCTTATCGCGGCGGGAAACCGTCGTCCTCTGCCAGAGTAAAAACCAGTAGTTGGTTTAACATAATTATTTTATAGCTCTAGGTAAGCTTACAAGTCAGGCTATTGACTAAGTCGCCGCTCTATCTTATTCAGCAGTCCCCGTACTAATATCAGGTCTTCGACATCTACTATCTCAAGCTGCGTGTTCAGCCCCGGCCCTTGAAGCTGGATTCGGAAAATGAGTTGGTCCGGGTTAGCAGCGGAATGGTCGGTGGGTGGAGCCAGGGCGGATGCTCCCGGTGCGACAGGCGAAGGTTTGGTCGTTGAGTTGAGCGTTGTTAGCGCCCCGGGCTTTGCGGGGGCAATCGGATTGTTTGGGCCAGGAAAAGTCGTGTAGCGCTCGTCGCTTTGGCTGATAGTGCGCTGAGTTGGATTGGTTGGTAAATCGAATAGATTAGCTACCGCATCCGGTGGGGTGGGTGGATTTGCCGATAGGTCTCGTTGTTGTGGCGGGTGGGAAGCTGATAGAATCTTGGTTTCTTTTCGACTGTTTGTGTCCGTCGCGTCTAAGATGCCCAAGAGGGTTGTATTTGGTGCTTGAGGTCTCTCAACCCGGCGAGCAGGTAGCTGCTCACCGTTGTCGTTGTCTCCTGGCGCTTTCAAAGTCGATGTTACCGGTTGCCGGAACGAGTTGTCGGGTAAGCCAGGGCTGGCCAATTCGCGTCGGGGTGGCTGTTGAGCCGCTAGTTGGTCGATGTCGGCCACGATGTGGTGCTCATCCAGCAGGTTTACCATGCGGGCACCATCTACGAAGGCTTTGGCCACGTTTTGAGCGTTTATCTCCTCTACTTCAAACTCGCGAATGAGTAGTACATCGAGCATAGCTACGGGCAGTTCGCGACCTCGAAATTTGCGGCACAGCTGTGAGAAGAGTGGAGGAGTCAGGAAAGCTTCCCGGTGAAACAGTAGTTCTTCCTGCTTATCGTACGCATGTTTGATGCGTCGAAACAGGGTAGTGGTTGCCAGTAGCTCGCGTTTGCTGGTGAGTAGTCCAAATTTCACCGCTGACCCTACGATGGCCTTGAACGAGCCGCTTACCTTGCGATTGAGTTTGCGGGCGCACGTTTCCAGCGCGCATTTACCGCCTGTGTCATCAACGATTTCGGCCACTTCCCAGGCTCCCGTGTAGCTGGTGCGAGGATAGTCTATAAGTTTGGGCATGGTAGTATAAAATAGCGTCCAGGCAAGGTCAGGAGTTAGTAGTATAAGGTATAAAAAAGTCCAAAAATTATATCTTATTTTGGACTTTTTTATACCTTATACTAATCTATAGCTTATACCAAAGTATTACCTACTTTGTTTTATTACCCAGCTTGTTTTTATACTTACTATTTACATTGATTTGACTGAAGCATTCAACCGGAATAAAGATAGGGCAGGGCAGGAGTACAAGCATGATTCATCAGTCACGTTAGCATCTGGAGCAGTTTCGAGGTCCGTGCCCGACGATAGTGAACCATTGAATTAGACTCGCAGCTCGCCCGCCAGCAGGTACAAAAACAAGTGGTCGGGCACGAATTGCTCCGGCGAGATTCGCAGCCGGGTTCGCGGCGCGGGATGCCCGGCACCGCTCAGCTTGGTAATCTGGTCCATTTCTTCGTCATGCCTGGCAACGGCGCCTTCCAGTAAAGAAGCAAACTTTCCGCAGCGGCCAAAATTGCCTGCTCATTGGTGGCCATCGGCTTCCAATCTAGCAGCTGCTTGGCTTTGGCATTACTGACCCGACGGTTTACCCGCAAAAACATGGCCCCCGTTTTAGCTTGCGCATTAAACAACGAAGCGAGCCGGACCACCCAATCGGGCACCGTTTTCGTCGCCACCTTGTCGGCCACTTGGGGCAGCTTTTGCTTGAGGAGCCGCGCGATTTCGGGCATCGAAATCTGCCCGTCGGCTGAAGCGATGAAACGCTGCCCGTTGGCCGTCGGATTGGTCATGGCCCGCACGTGCAAATCGGCTACGTCGCGCACATCCACTACGTTCAGCGGAATGTTTGGCACCGCCTTTAGCGAGCCGTCTAGTAGGTGACGGATAATGTCGAAGCTGCCGGACGTGTGGCTGCTCAGGGACGGCCCCAGGATGGCCACCGGATTAATAACACTTAGTTCGAGACCGCCGCCTTCGTTTTTGATAAATTCCCAGGCAGCCCGCTCGGCCAAGCCCTTGGATTTTTCATACGTCGATAAGCCTTTCAGCTGTGGGTCGGTCCAGTCCACCTCCGACGTTTCGGTGGTACGGTCGGTGTGGCTAAAGCCCACGGCCCCAAAGCTGGACGTGAGCACCACCCGCTTCACGCCGGCATCGCGGGCGGCTTTTAACACTCGCCGCGAACCTTCCACGGCAAGCTTGAAGTGGGCGCTTTCGTCGGTGGGAGTAGCAAAGAAAACGGGCGAGGCCACGTGCAGCACGTAGGTGCAGCCATGCAAGGCGGTGTCCCAGTTCTCATCGCTGGTCAGGTCCGCTTCCACAAATTCCAGCTGGTCGCCCGACGTACTGCCGCCGGTTCGCAACGCTTCTATGACGCTGGCTTGGCTGGTCAGAGCGCGCAGCGTGGTCCTGACGCGGTAGCCCTGGTGCAACAAGGCTAGGATGCAGCGCGCGCCTACAAAGCCGGTGCCGCCCGTTACCAATACAGTTTCCAAGCTTTTCATCATGGTATCGTTTAGCAGGTACGCTACAAAGGTCCGACGGAAAACAAATTCTTACTTTGTTGAAACGTCCAATCATTGTTTGTTGAAACGTCCAATTAGCCAGCTTGGAATGGGAGCGTACAACGCGCGAACCCGGTTACACCGGCTACGGGAAAAATCAGAAAGAACAGTCTTATAATTTATATTATGTTAAATTAGACTTGTTGAACCAGCCGATTCGCCTGCCTGACCTCAGGCAAGACAACTTCCTCCCTACTCCCGCTTCTTCGACTACCTCGATTACCCGGACCCGGCTACGCTCGACCTACCAAAAAAGCCTCCGACTGCGTAAGTCGAAGGCTTTTTAGCGGCGTAACCTCTCAGCTGCAACACTCTTTACTTCTTCATCGCATTAATCCGCGCCAAGTCAGCCGGCCGGTTCAGTCGGGAATAAATTTTCGACAGCGCATTAATCGAAGCCTGGTCGCCCGTCTGCAAACTCAAAGCCTTCTCCAGATACTGCGCGGCCGTTTCGAAATGCTTCCGGGCCTCCGCCTCAATGGCTTTACCCTTGACCTGGTACGTTTTCAAGTCCATCTTGCTCGTTTTCGTGTAAAGCGCGGCGGCCTGGTTGAACTCAAAAACTCCCAGGTTATACTGCGCATCGAAATTCTTCGGGTCCAGCTCCACGGCTTTGCGGTAATCGGCCACGGCCAGGTCCGCTTTCGCCTGCTTGTCGGCCGGCGTAGAGGCAGACTTCACCTGAATGTCGTAAAACGAGCCGCGTACCGCGTACAGATTCGCGTTGTTGGGGTCGGCCGCGATGGTTTTGTTGAGTTTCTCCAGCGCCGGTGCCCCGCCGCCAGCCGCCATAGCCAGGTTCAGGTCCTCGATAAGAAACGTCTTATTAGCGGGGTACGCCACCAGGGCTCGCCGCACTATCTGCTGCGCTTCGGCCGTATTTTTCTCATCGCGCGCGATTTGCAGCAGCCGCGAATAAACTGCCACCGGCGCGGGCTTGGCCTTGTACGCGTCCAGGCCCAAGAGCTGCGTGTAGCTGGCTTTGGCCCCGGCCAAATCCTGCTTCGCGTCCTGCGAAAACGCGCTGTAGAGAAGCGCCGTCGTATCCTGGGGGTTGATGAGCGCGGCCTGCCGGAAACCAGCCACGGCCTTATCGTAATTTTTGGCCTGATAACCCGATACGCCCGCGTTCAGGGCCATGATGTAGAGGTTCTTCAGCCGGTCCGGGGTCTGCTTGCCAAACTCACCCGTTGGCCCATCGAGCGCGAGCGCCTTCTGGAAGGACTCAATCGCCTTTTGCTGGGCCTCGCCCGCTGGCAGCGCTTTGGCGTACTTTCCAAAGAGCTTCTTGCCGACCATGCTCGTGTCGAGCAGCTGGTAGTAGATATCGCCGCGCGTAAACCAGGTCTTGGCCTTGTCCTTGGTTTTTTCATTGACAATCGCCTCGTTGATGCTGGCCAGCGCCTTATCCAGCTGCCCGGCTTTCTGGCTCAGCAGCGCGTTCGTAACGGCCGATTGCTGGGCCGACGCGGATGTAAACGCCCCAACGGACAAACCAAAAGCGGCTGCCGTGGCCGCTCGCAAAACTTGTTTCTTCATGACAAATGCAAACAAAGTAAAAAATGATACCCCGACAAAACTACGCGGGCGCCGCTTAGCGACACTAGGACTAAGAACTAGCAGATGGCCACGGGTCGGACAGATTCAGTCGGGCTTACGCACTACCGGATGCCCGGTTGCGCGCCAGCCAGTTCTCCAGCACCCACGGCACCAGCCAGCGCGTTTACTAGGCGCGCGCTGCTTGGTTATCGCCGCCACGCGGCCACCGATACCACTCCCCCACCCACCAAAAAAGACGGTCCGCCACTGGCAGACCGTCTTTTTTGGGTGATTTCAAATTCATCGCACCAGACCAGGAACCAGCCCGAGCCGCGCGTGACTCAGCGCGCTAGTTAGATAAGTCGGGGCTGTCAGTGGTCGCGGGAGACGCGTCCTCGCTCCCACTCTCACCAGCACTCCCACTCCCACTCCCACTCCCACTCCCAGCCAACAGTTCGACCGACGTGACGGCTTCGTCCTGCCCCACAAGCTCAGCGCCGGTTTCGTCGGCGACCAACTCCTCCACGACAGCCGCGACGCGGGCCACCGACGAAATCTCGTCGTTAGCCGCGACTTTGAACAAACGTACGCCCTGCGTAGCGCGGCCAATCGTCCGCAGCTCGCTCATGCTCAGGCGGATGGTCAGGCCCGAGCGGTTGATTATCATCAGGTCATCGGCATCAGTGACGGCCTGAATGCTGACGAGCTTACCCGTTTTCGGGGTCAGCATCATCGCCCGGACTCCCTTGCCACCGCGGTTCGTGACGCGGTATTCGTCCAGGGCCGAGCGCTTGCCGTAGCCGTGCTCACTCACCACGAGCAGCTCCTTGGTCGGGTCGGCGATGCAGACCATCCCCACTACCCGGTCGCCGGCCTCGTCGCCCAACCGGATGCCACGTACCCCGGCCGCCGCCCGGCCCATCGGCCGCACCTTGGTCTCAGCGAAGCGCACCGCCCGGCCCGAGCGCAGCGCCAGCACCACTTCCGAGTCGCCGCTGAGCAGCTGCACGTCGAGCAGGCGGTCGCCCTCGTTGATGGTGATGGCGTTGATGCCCGCCGCCCGGGGCCGCGAATACGCCACGAGCGGGGTCTTCTTAACCGTGCCCTGCTCGGTGCAGAAGAGCAGGAACGTGTTTTCCAGGTAGTCGGGCGAGCGCAGGTTGCGCACGTTGAGCACGGCCCGCACGGCATCCTCTTTGGGCTTGTCAATCAGGTTTTGCAGCGGGGTGCCCTTGCTCGTCTTGGCCGTTTCGGGCACTTCGTAGGCCCGCAGCCAGAACAAGCGCCCTTGCTCGGTGAAGATGAGCAGGTACTCGTGAGTGGTGGCCACGAACAGGTGCTCCGTAAAGTCGTCCTGCTTCGAGCCGACACCGCGCGCGCCCACCCCGCCCCGGCTCTGGGTGCGGTACTCGTCGAGGCCCGTGCGCTTGATGTAGCCCTCGCGGCTCACGGTGATGACCATCGCCTCGTCGGCAATCATGTCCTCCATCGAGAAATCGCCGCCCGCGTGGTTGATTTCCGTGCGCCGGGCATCGCCGTAGCGCTCGCGCATCTCCAGCAGCTCGGTCTTTATCAGCTCGCGCTGCAGCGCATCCGAGTCGAGAATGGCGTTCAGCCGGTCAATCTCGCGCATCAGGCCCTCGTACTCGGCCACGATTTTATCGCGCTCCAGGCCCGTGAGGCGCTGCAAGCGCATATCCAGGATGGCGCGGGCCTGCACCTCGCTCAAGGCAAAGCGCTCGATGAGGCCGGCACGGGCTACCTCCGGGTCGCGCGCGCCCCGAATGAGGCCGATGACTTCGTCCAAGTGGTCGAGCGCGATAAGTAAGCCTTCAAGAATATGCGCCCGCTTGCGGGCCTCGCTCAGCTCGAAGCGCGTCCGGCGCACGATGACTTCGGCCCGGTGCTCGACGAAGTACACGATGAGGTCGCGCAGGTTGAGCGTCAGCGGCCGACCCTTGACCAGGGCCACGTTGTTCACGCCGAACGAGCTTTGCAGCTGCGTCCGCTTGAATAAGTTATTAAGCACAACCGTATTCAGCGCATCCTTCTTCAACTCATACACGATGCGCATGCCGTCACGGTCACTCTCGTCGCGCAGGGCGCTGATGCCTTCGAGCGGGTTGTCCTTGTCGTTGATGAGCGCGGCCGTGCGCTCAATCATCGATGCCTTGTTGACCTGGTAGGGAATCTCGGTGATGACAATCTGCTCGCGGCCGTTGGGCAGCGGCTCGAAATGGTGCTTGGCCCGCACCACGACCCGGCCCCGCCCCGTCTCCATCGCCTGCCGCACGCCCTCATAGCCATAAATAATACCGCCCGTCGGAAAGTCCGGGGCCGTAATGTGCTCCATCAACTCCGGGATGGTAATATCCGGCTTGTCTAGATAGGCAATGATGCCGTTCACGCACTCCGTCAGGTTGTGCGGGGCCATGTTGGTGGCCATGCCCACGGCGATGCCGGAGGTACCGTTCACGAGCAGGTTTGGGAACTTGGCCGGCAGCACGCTCGGCTCTTCGAGCGAGTCGTCGAAGTTGGGCTGAAAGTCCACCGTGTCCTTGTCGAGGTCGCCGAGCAGCTCGTCGGCCAGGCGCTTCAACCGGGCTTCGGTGTAGCGCATGGCGGCCGGCGAGTCGCCGTCGACCGAGCCGAAGTTGCCCTGCCCATCCACGAGCGGGTAGCGCAGGCTCCAGTCCTGGGCCATGCGCACCATCGTGTCATAGACGCTGCTGTCGCCGTGCGGGTGGTACTTGCCCAGGACCTCACCCACGATGCGGGCCGACTTCTTGTGGCTCTTCGAGTACGACACGCCCAGCTCGCTCATGCCGTAGAGCACCCGCCGGTGGACGGGCTTGAGGCCGTCGCGCACGTCGGGCAAGGCCCGCGAGATGATAACCGACATCGAGTAGTCGATGTACGCGCCGCGCATCTCGTCTTCGATGTTAATCGGGATGATTCTTTCGCCTTCCGCCATTTTGTTGGATTAGGGATGAGGGTAGTGGGATGAGAGTACCGGAGAAGAGCCGAACGGCCGGCCCCGGCAAGGTTCTCGTAAGCCCGCGCAAGTTACGCCCAAAAACCCGCTTTTCCTAGCTTTTACGCCACTTTATGCCCGTCCTCGTCCACCCCTCGACGCGGGGGTTCACTCCTATCCTACCCCGGTTAAAAAGCCAAATGAGGTAAATGAACCGTTACTTGATAAAATGCTTCACGTTCAGAAGCGTAATCCCGATAATCCCCGTAAACAAAAGCGTTATCCCCACTTCCAGGTAAAAATTAGCGTTGCTCAGTTCGTGGTCCAGCGCAAAATTATCAGGCTTGTTGGCATCGTAACGGAAGCTCACCTCATCCCCGATAAAGTATTCCGGGTCACCCCATTGCCCACCAGGACTGTACTTTTCCACCGATTGACCCATGATGGTCTGAAAGCGTAATTGATAGAAAACTCCCCTTTCTACCCGACGACCAGTCACCACTCCGGTTACGCGAATACCCTGCTTCCTGAGCCGTCGTTTTCTTACTATTCCACGGGCGAGACTATGAGCAGCCGTCAACGCCCCAGTCAGCCAGATTATCGTGAACAGCAGGCCCATGACTCACTTCAACGGCCGGCTGTGGTCGCTGGCCTTGCGCTTGCCATCGCCCTCTTTCCTGACCTTGTAGCGCTCACCGATGGCCGGGTACTGCATTTTCCAGATGGGCCGGGCACGGTATTTCACCCCGGAATGCAGGTGCGCCTTGCGGATGTGACACTCGTCGATGGGACAGGTGCGGCAACCGCTCAGACCGACCAGCAGCAGGCCCGTAAGCAATGAGAAACGTGGCAGCCAGCGACGGAAACGGCTATGTTGGGTAGCGGACGGAGTACCAGTTTTCATGCGCCAAAGGTAGCGGGCACATTCGGGCCGTCCGCGCCCCACTCGGCCAGGAACTGGGCCACGAAGCCTTCCAGGTACGCCTGGCGCGGAACGGCCAGCCGGCGGGCGGCGGACGTGTGCAGACGCTCGTGCAGGTGCAGCAGCTTCTCGTAGAAGTGGTTGAGCGTGGGCGCGGTACTTTGCTTATACTGCTCGAAGTCGGCGTAGGCGACGAGCGGCACGGCGGGGTCGTGCAGCGGCCGGCCCTTGTGGCCGCCGTAGGCGAAAGCGCGGGCGATGCCGATGGCCCCGATGGCATCGAGCCGGTCGGCATCCTGCACCACGGCCGCTTCGGGCGAGCCGACCGGCGTGGCCACGCCCAGACCCTTGAAACTGACCTCGCGGATTATCTGCTCAACGCGCGCCACCAGGACTTCGCTCGCACCCTGGCTCAGCAGCCACGCGCGGGCGGCGCGCGGACCGGCTTCGTAGTCGCCACCGTGGAATTTCCAGTCGGCAATGTCGTGGAGCAGCGCGGCCAGCTCGACCGTTGCCAGGTCGATGCCGGGGTCGGCATCGGGCGCGGTGGCCAGCGCGCGGGCCGTGTGCCAGACCCGCCGGATGTGCGCCCAATCGTGGCCCGAGCCTTCGGCTTGAAACTTTTGCTGAATATAACCGGCCGTAGCCGTAATCAGGTCAGACATGAAAAAGGATGAGGGATGAAGAATTAAGGGAAAAACGGACGGCGTAAGGTCAAGTCCCGCTCGGCTTGACGCATCGCTCTCCCGCAAAGATGCGCCCACTGGCTCTAGCTTGCGCCCGCTTGATGCCCACGACGAAGCAACACTCCCTCGTCGCTCGTCCCTATCTCTTTCCTCCCTTATCCTTCCTTCTTGCCAGTGGAAAAAATCGCGATGCTCGGCGGCGGCTCCTGGGCCACGGCCCTGACTAAAATACTATCCGAAAACGGGGCGCGGGTGGACTGGTGGCTGCGCTCGAAAGACGACGTGCAGCATTTGCTGCGCACGGGCCACAACCCGCGCTACCTCTCGGCCGTGGCTTTTAACCCGAACCTGGTGCACCCCACTTCCGACCTGAGCGAGGCCGTGGCCGAAGCCGACTGGCTGGTGCTGGCCGTGCCGGCGGCCTTCGTACAGCCCGTGCTCGACAAGCTGGGCCGCGACGCGCTACGCCACAAAACGGGGGTCATCTCGGCCATCAAGGGCATGATTCCCGGCCGCAACATCCTCGTCACGGACTACCTGCGCGAGCGCTTCCGGCTGCCCGCCACCCAGCTCGGGGTCATCGCCGGCCCCTGCCACGCCGAGGAAGTAGCCCTCGAAAAACAGAGCTACCTTACCCTCGGGGCGCCCGACGTAGCCGGGCTGGGCCAACGCTTCAGCGATATGCTAAGCGGGCGCTACGTGAGCGCCCACCCGGCGGCCGACCTCGACGGCATCGAGTACGCGGCCGTCATGAAAAACATCATCGCCCTGGCCGGCGGCATCGCCCACGGACTGGGCTACGGCGACAATTTTCTGGCCGTGCTCGTGAGCAACGCCGTGCAGGAAATCCGGCGCTTTCTGCAAGCCATCTCGCCCCAGCCGCGCGACCTCTCCGCCTCGGCTTACCTGGGCGACTTGCTCGTGACGGCCTACTCGCCGCTCTCGCGCAACCGCTCGTTCGGGTCCATGGTGGGGCGCGGCTACTCGGTCAAGTCGGCCCAGCTGGAAATGAACATGATTGCCGAAGGCTACTACGCCGTCAAAAGCATTCACGAGCTGAACCGGCGGCTGCGGGTGCCGATGCCCATCACGGAGGCCGTCTATAATATTCTCTACGAGCGCATCGCGCCGGCTATCGAGCTGGAATTACTGAAGGGGAAGCTGCGCTAATCGATGCGGGCGGTACCAGGGCGTACACGTCGAGCAGCGCGGTCGAGGCCGCCGCCACCCGGCGCGCGGGCAGCGTGTTCGGGGGCAGCGGCGCGCCAGGCTGACAAACGAAGTAGGCGTAGCGCACGCCCGGCCGGGGGTAGTCGTCGATTTGCCAGCGGCGGCCGCCCGCCAGCTGGCTGGCGTAGAAGCGCAGCAGCAGCCGGTCATAGAGGTTGCGCGGCACCAGCACGGGGGCCGGGGGCTGCCGCGCCAGCCAGGCCACGGTGCGCGCGGCCTGCTCCCAGCGGTAGTGCTGCCGGGCCAGGCGTTCGAGCCAGAGCAGGTCGGCGAGCTGGGTGAGCGCGAAAACCAGGCTCAGCCCCCACAGCGCCCGGCGCAGGTTTCGGCCGGGCCAGCGCGTACGCGCCCAGGCCACGAGCAAAGCCACCAGCAAAAACAGCAGCTGCTCCTTGTAGAACAGCGTCCGCTCCGGGAACTGCCGGCGCGTGAGCAGCGCCAGCGCGTAGGGCGCGACCAGCAGCCACGCGGCCAGCGGCACCAGCTCACGACTGGCCGAGGCCAACCAGGCGGGCAGCCGGCCCGCCCGGGCCGCGCGCCACAACGCGCCCGCGCCCACCAGCCCGAGCACCGTCAGCGGAATGCCCACCAAACGATGACGACTCGTGAGGGCCGCCGGCAGCGTAGTCCAGAAATCGGCCCAGCTCATGGCCGCCACGTAGGGGTTGCGCAGCAGCGCGGCCGACCCCGAGAGCAGCAAGACCGGCGCGTAGAGCAAAGCGGTACCGAGCAGCGTCAGCCCAGCGGCCAGCACCAACTCACTCAGCGCGCGCACCCGTAGCCGGGCTGGTATTTCAATTAACTTATCTGATTGCTGACCAATAGGTAACAACGCTCGCAACGCGAGCCAGCCATAAACCGAAGCCAGCAGCAGGCCGTGGGTCGGGACGGCAAACAGCCCCAGGCTGCCGCCTAGCACCAACCCCAGCCAGGCCAGCTGACGGCGGGCGGGCGGCGGGCCCGGAGCCGGCGGCTGTTGCAGCACGAGCAGCGCCGCCACGGCCACGGCCCCCAGCCCGCCCAGCAGCGCGTAGCCCCGCCCCACGGCGGCGTAGTACCAGCCCCAGCGGTAGAACCCAAACCACATGACGACGCTCAGCGCCACGCCAAAACCAGCGCGCCGCAGCAGCAGCCTAAACCAGGCCAGCGTGGCGGCGGTGCTCGCCAGCAGCACCGGCAGGCGCATACTCCACCAGAAATCCGGCCACAGCCGGGCCAGCAGCCAGGCGCAGGCGTTGGGCAGCAGGTGGTTGTTGGGCAGGTTATAATTGCCGGCCACCACCACCCAGGGCGTGCCCCACACGTAAAGCTCGAACGAGACGGCATCGTCGTAGGGCTGCGCCAGCAGGCTGAACCAGACCCGCGCCGCGCTCAGGACCAGCAGCAGCAGCCCGGCTAAGCGGCGCTGGCCAGGGCGCAGGCTTCGCCAGACCGCCCCACTCGTTCGCAGCCAATACCGAATTTCTGCCAGCAGCCCGGCCCAGCGGCGACGGCCCGATACCCTCGCTCCGGCCCAAACCAAGCCCGCGCCGCCCAGCGCGGCCAAAACCGTCAGCGCCGTGCGCCAGGCGCTGAGCGTGGCGGCATCGACGGGCTGGCGCGGCCAGAGCGCCTCGTAGGCGTAGCGCGTAGGCAGCGCGGCCAGCGCGGCCGCGCTCGTAGTCCACAGCGTGAGCGCCGCGATGCCCCCGCCGCCCAGCAGCAGCAGCGCCAGCAACTGGCCCCAAAACCAGCCCTCGCTACCGGTATCATCATTAGGACCGGTGTGGCCGGTGTGGCCGGTATCGTCACTGCCATCGTTGCGCATGAGCCGGCGGATTTAGGTGGCGGCCAGCGGCCAGCCCAGCGTTCGCAGCGCGGCCCATACCAGGTGGGTGGGCAGGCCCATCACGTTGAAGTACGAGCCTTCGAGCCGCTCAATGGCTACCAGCCCCAGCCAGTCCTGCGCGCCGTAGGCCCCGGCTTTGTCGAAAGGCTGGCACTGAGTAATGTAATGGTCGATTTCGGCCCCGCTCAACGCCCGCAGCCAGACGCTGGTCAGGTCGCTGAACACCACCGGCGGGCGGCCGTCGCCGGGCCAGAGGCAGACGCCGGTGTAAACCTGATGCACCCGCCCTTGCAGGCGCTGGAGCATCGCGTGGGCTTCGGCCGCGTCGGCGGGCTTGTTAAGCACGTCCTCGTCGAGGCACACAATGGTATCGGCCGTGAGCAGCAGCTCGTCCGGGGCCAGGTCGGCGGCGTAGGCGCGGGCCTTGTGGCGGGCCAGGTACTCGGCCACCTCGGCGCGGCGCAGCTCGGGCGGAAACTCCTCGCTGACTTCGCGCAGCCGGATTTCGTAGGCCAGGCCCAGGTCCGTGAGCAGCTGCTGCCGGCGGGGCGAGTTCGAGGCCAGTATCAGACGCGGGGCGGGCGTAGTAGTGTCGCTCATAACCTGATGGAGGAAGATTTAAAGAATCCGGTAAATTGAAAACTGTTGATTAGCAAACATCACGGAATCAAGCCGCAGCTCAGGCGGACGGGCAGCTCCGCGGCGCAGCACGAGGTAGGCGTAGCGCACGCCCGGCCGCGCGTGCTGGTCCACGGGCCAGGGCCGGCCCGGCAGCTCGATGTGGGCGGAGTAGCGCACCAGAGCCCAGGTGTAAAGGTCGGGAATAAGGGCCGGGGCCAGCGGCACCCGGCCGGCCAGCCAGCTAAAAACGGCATCGCGGTCGGCCGTCATGCGCCGAGCCTGGTAATTGAAACGCACGACCAGCATTAATTGGGTGGCCGCGAACAGGCCGACCGTCAGACCCAGCACCCGGCGACGCGTAGCCAATCGAACGGTCTGCCACCCGCCAACCCACCCGCCAGCCCTCCCGCCGGGCCGCGTAGTCAGCCAATCGGCCAGGGCCAACGCGCCGGCCAGCATAAAAAACCAGGCTTTGTAGAACAGCGTCCGCTCGGGCGGCAACACCCGCTGCACGGCCAGCAGCGCGTAGGGAAAACCCGCGAACCAGAGCGCGGGCAAGCCTACGGCATACGCCCGCCGGGCCAGCACCGGGGCCAGCCGTCCGCGCGTCGCGCGCCAGTAGAGCCGCGCCAGCAGCAGCAGCCCCGCCAGCGTGCCGAGCGCGCCCACGCCGCGCTGGCCCAGCAGCAGCCCTTCCGTAAGCCAGACGTAAGCCGGCAGTCCGCGCCAGAACGCGCCCGGAGCCAGGGTCTGCACGTACGGATTGGCCACCAGCGCCGCCGGCCCCGACACGAGCAGCAGCGGCGCGTAGAGCAGACCCGTCGCGGCTACCACCACCAGCCCCGCCGCCACGGCGCGGCCCAGCAACGGCCAGTCGCGCCGCCACAGCGCCTGCCCGCCCAGCCACGAAAACGCCGATGCCAGCGCGTAAACCGCCGTCGGCACGGCGTACATCCCCAGCACGCTGGCCGTTACCAATCCCAGCCAGGCGGCGCGGCGCGGCGGTCCGGCCCCGTCAGCCGCGGCGGCGGCGGAGTTGTTAGAATCGGCCGTCAGGTCGGACCCATCCTCCACTACGGGGTCGAGCAGCATCAGCAGGCAGCCAAAGAGGACGCCCGCCGCCAGACTCACCAGCCAATAGCCCCGGCCGGCCGCCGCGTGAAACAAGCTGATTCGCAGCCAGCTGAACGCGCCCACCGCCAGCGCCGCCGGCCCCACGCCCACCCGACACCGCAGGCCCGCGAACAACCCCCACGTGGCGGCCGTGCTCGTGAGCAGCACCGGCAGGCGCATGCTCCACCAGAAGGTGGGGTGCAACTGGTAGAAAGCCCAGTTGAGCGTGTTCGACAGCACGTGGTTGTTGGGCAGCGGGTAGTAGGCGGCCACGGTGAGCAGGGGCTGACGCACGAAATACTCGAACGATACCCCGTCGTCGGCCCAGGGCGTGGTCAGGCTCAGGTAGAGGCGCGCGGCCGTGAGCGCGGCCAGCGCCCCGGCCAGCCATTGCCGTTGCCGACGCGGCAGCGCCGCCCAGCCAGCGGCCCACAGCGCGCGCCCGACCCGGCCCAGCTCGGCCCCGGTGGCCCGCGCTTCGGCCCGGCCCCGGCGCGAGAGGCCGCCCAGCGCGAGCGCGGCAGTAGTCAATACCAGCGCCAGCCCACCCAGGCTCAGCCGCGCCTGCCGCCACTCGGCCGCGTCGAAAGCCCGAATGTGCCAGCCGTAGTACGGGAACAAGTCGTCCAGCGCGCGCGCTTCGGCCCAGCTGGCCGTGTGCAGCACCAGTGCCGCGTAGCCCGCGCTCAGCGCCAGCTCGCTCAGAATCAGCAAGCCAAAGAAAAGTCCTGTTGGCCCAGTTGACGCGGGGATTGCGCGGATGGGGTTTTTAATTGGCTCACGCATCAATCGTCGCTGTCAGGCACTGAAGGATGCCGGCTGTTGCTTGTTGCTTGTTAATCGGCTCTGGATGAGTTGTTTTATTTGAATCGCGGCTTCAGAAACTGCTTCAGGCTCTGTGACTTGGCAACGCCTCAAACAAGAAACAAGAAACAGGAAACCTATAACGCCCCGAAGCAGGCGGCGAACACCGCCCCGGCGGCCTCGTCGCGCAGGCTGGCGAAGAGCAGGCCGGCCAGCACTTTGGGGTAGAAAAAAGTGGATTTGGCAGGCATCACGGCCCCGGACCGGCACACGGCCTCGACCTGGGCCATGGTCACTTCGTTGGTGAGCAGCGCGGCGCGGGCCTGACCGCGGTCCACCTGCTGGAGGCATTCCGCGAGGCCGCGCACGTAGGCCACGCCCGGCCAGGCGCGTTGCGCCTCGGCCCCGACGATGCCCAGCACCCGCTCCAGCACGAAATAATGCAGCACCGTCAGGTCGAGGTCCTTGACTTCGGGGGTCGTATCCCAAACGAGCTGTTCGTGTACTTCGGGGCGCAGGCGCAGTTTGTAGGCCGCCCCGCCGGGTAGATATAGCCCGAATGCCCAGCGCTTGCCGGCTATCAGGTCAGGTAAATCCTGGGCTTCGGCCTGGGGCTGGACGGTGAAAAACTCGCTCAGGCGACGCAGCAGCTCGGCCCCCGCGTCAGCCCCAGCGGCGATGCCGGGCAAGTCGAGCAGCAGCCGGTGCGTGGGCAGGATGCGTAGGTCGTCACTGGCCGCGTTGGTCAGGTACATCAGGTGGTAGTTCCAGGGTTCGTGGCCGGAGTAGCCACCCGGCCCGGCGGCCTGCTCCCACGCACGGCGGTAGGCCAGCGAGGCTTCGTAGCGGTGGTGACCGTCGGCGAGCACCACGGTCTGGCCGGCCAGCAGGCGCTGAAACCGCCGGATAGCCGCCGCGTCCTGCACCACGGCCAGCACGTCGCGCGCGCCCTGATAGTCCTCCTCCGTCTGGCAGAGCGGGTCGGTGATGGCCGCGTCAAGGATAGTTTCCAGCTCGAACGTCTCGTCGCGGTAGAGGCCATGGGTGGCGCTGGTTTGCCACCGCAAATCAGCCAGCAGCGCGGCCCGGTCCTCGACGGCGGCCGGCAGCGTACTCTCGTGGCGCACCACGCCGCCCGCCCCCCACTCGGTGGCCCGAATCAGGCACATGAAGCCCTTGCGGCAGCGCTCGCGCGCCTCGCCCGGCAGCCGGAAATACTGGTAGTAGGCGTAGATGCCGGGCAGCGCGTCTGGCCGCAGCACGCCCGTGGCCAGCCAGGTGGCCAGCCGCGCCGCCGCCGCCTGACCCGGACCGCGCCCGTCTTCAGCCCGGGGCACGGACAAGTGAATCGAGTTGAGCGGGTTCTGATAGAGCGCCGCCCGCTGCCGCGCGCTCACCACGTCGAAGAGCGGCGAGACGAGCGCGTCAATCTCGGCGCTCAGGGCCGGGGCGTAGCGCCAGCCGCGCAAGGGAAGAATGTCGGCCAAATGGGTGAAATGGTGAAATAGTGAGATGGTGAGATAGGGAAGTGGTGGGACAGAATTGACGGTAAAGCTCACCATCTCACTATTTCACCGCCTCACCAGTTTCACGGCGCCAGGCGGCTGATAGTCCAGCCCACCGCTCCCCGCTCGTAGAGCAACCTATCGTGCAGGCGGCTGGGGCGGCCCTGCCAGAACTCGACCCGGTGCGGGCGCAGCACGTAGCCGCCCCAGTGCGCCGGCCGGGGCAAGGGATTTTGGTCGGCGAAGCGCGCCTCGGTTTCCTGCTCGTAGCGCTCGAGCGTCGCGCGGTTGGGCAACACCTGGCTTTGGGGCGAGGCCCAGGCCCCGACCTGCGAGCCGCGCGGCCGGCTCTGAAAATAGGCCGTGCTGAGTGCCGGGTCGGCTTTTTCCATTATCCCCTCGACCCGCACCTGCCGCTCCAGGCCGGGCCAGAAAAAATTGAGCGCGGCGCGGGGCTGGGCGGCAAGCTGCTGGCCCTTGCGCGAGTCGTAGTTGGAATAAAACAAAAAGGCCGCGTCGTCGGGCAGGCCTTTGAGCAGCACCACGCGCTGGCTGGGCTGGCCGCTGGCCGCCTCCACGGTAGCCAGCGTGAAAGCCGTCGGCTCGGGCAGCTGGGCGGCGAGCGCCTCGTCGAGCCACTGCCGAAACTGGCGCACGGGGTCGGGCAGCACGTCGGTTTCGAGCAGCGTCCGCTGGGCATAGGTCTGGCGCAGGTCGGCCAGGTCGGCATCGGTCATAGCGAGCTTAAGCTAAAAAGGAGGAATCGAAAGCCGATGGCCAAAAGCTGGCGCGGCCCTTCGTCGGCAAAGGTAGAAGCCGCTAGTAGGCCAGCTCTCTACTGACTCCGGTCGTAGCCGCTGGTCAGCCTTGAAACAAGAAACAAGAAACAAGAAACAAGAAACAAGAAACAAGAAACAAGAAACAAGAAACAAGAAACAAGAAACGCGGCCGTCCCGGCGACCCTTTACCCCCCGGCCGCGTAGCTTAGGGCATGAAACCTGGAACCCTGCTGCTGGCCAAGCCCTTTCTGGGCGACGACAACTTCGAGCGGAGCGTGGTGCTGCTCTGCCGCCGCGACCCGGCCGAAGGCGCGTTTGGCCTGGTGCTGACCCAAGCCACCGACCTGGTGCTGACCGACGCGCTCGACCTGCCGGAAGCGCCCGACGAGTTGAGTGGACCGCTGGCCCCGGTGCGCGCCCTGCCCTTGCGGGCGGGCGGCCCCGTCGGCCCCGATACGCTCCACGTCGTGCATCAGCTGGCCGAGCTGCCGGGGGCCGCGCCGCTGGGCCAGGGCGCGTACTGGGGCGGCGACTTCGAGCTGCTGCTGGCCGGGCTGCTCAGCGGCGCGGTCGGTCCCGACACGGTGCGCCTGTTCGTGGGCTACGCCGGCTGGGCAGCGGGCCAGCTGGAGGACGAAATCGGGCGCGGGTCCTGGATTCGGCAGCCCGCCTCTGCCGGGAAAGTGTTTACTTTGGAGCCGGAAGCGTTGTGGCGCGCCGTGCTGCGCGAAAAAGGGGGCCGCTACCGTGCCCTGGCCAACTATCCGCTCGACCCGCGCCTGAACTGACTTCCGCTTGCCCTCCGTTCTGGCGGCCTCTTTTCGTACTTTTTCATTCGCTGGCTTCGGCCGCCGGCTTTTCGTTTTTGCCCCTATGGCCCCCGACCAAACCCCCACCCCTGCCCCCGACCAGCAGCCCGACCCGCAGCCGGCGGCTGAGCGCCTCAGCATTCTGGAAGCCCGCCTGGCCGAAATCCGCGCCCGCCAAACCACCGCCGAGGCTGAAACTGAAGCCGAAACAGCCGCGCCCGAAGCCGCCGCCACCGCCCCAACCCTGAGCGACACGCCCGCCGCGGCCGCCGTGCCCCCCGGCGGTGGAGCTACCCAGACCGAAGCCGACCCGCTGCGAAGCGAGCCAGCGTTGAGCCAGTCGATGGACGCGCTGCCCGAAGCTGACGCCCACCCGGTAGCGGTAGCCCACCCCACCGAAGTGGCCGCAACAACCGAAGCGACTACCGTTACGACTATCCACAGCCCGGCCGCTGAGCCGACGACCGACTCGGCGACGGCCACGCCAGCAACTGCCGCTGCCCCCGGAGAAGCTGCCGCTGCCCCCCAATCTGTCATCGGCCTGCCCGGGGCCGTGGCGGCGACGGATGAACCCGCCGCGTTGGCAAGAGCAGCGGCAGCTCCGGCCGAGACCAGCGCGCTCGCCGCGGCCACCGAGCCGGTTTCGGCTTCGCAGGCGCGGGCCGTGGCCCACTACGGCGCGGCGATGAGTCCGGCGACCGAGAATCCGACCGAATCGGCGGCCACTGACCCGGCCGCTGACCACCCGGCCGCGGCTGAGCCGGCCGCGCCGGTCGTGGCCCTGACTTCGGCCGAGGCGATTGACGACATGCCCGAGGGCGTGGCCTCGCTGCCCACCTCAGCTACTGACTCAGCGGAAACAGCTCATCAGGCAGAGCTTACCCATTTGGCGGAAGTGGCGCACGACGCACAACCAGCCGACCTTACTCATTTGGATGAGGCTGCTGGTGCCGACGAAGAGGCCGAACACTACGTGCCCGAAACGACCGCCCCGGATTTTGCCCAACTCGACCTTGAAGGCCAGGCGGCTTACCTGATTGGGCTGCTGCGGCGCGACGACGCGCGGCGCAACCGCCAGCAAATCAACGAGCTGAGCCGGCTCTACGAAGCCAACGTGGCCGCCGCCCGCGCCGCTTCGCGCCAGAAGCTGGCCGAGGATGCCAACGCGCCCGAGGAATTCAGCTTCCAGCCGCCGGTCAGCCAGGGCGAGCTAAACAAGGCGTTGCAGGATTTCCGCGAGGGCCGCGCCCGCGATGCCAAAGCCGAAGACCAAAGCCGCGCCCAGAACCTGACCCGCAAGCAAGAGCTGCTAGCCCAGCTGCGGCAGCTCGTGGAGTCGGCCGAAACCAAGGACTCCTCCCAGAAGCTTAAGCAGTTGCAGGCCGACTGGAAGGCCACCGGCCCCGTGCCCCAGACCGACAGCCAGGAAACGTGGAATACCTACCACGGCCTGCTCGACCGCTACTACGCCAACCAGGGCCGCTTCTACGAGCTGAAGGAGCTGGACCGCCGCCGTAATCAGGAAGCCAAGGAGGCGCTCATCACGCGGGCCGAAGCTTTGAAAGACGCGCCCGGCATCAACAAGGCGCTCGATGAGCTGAAGAAGCTGCACGACGAGTGGAAGCACATCGGCCCCGTGCCCGGCGAGCAGCGCGAGCCGCTCTGGGCGCGCTTCCTGGCCGCGTCGGAAATCGTGCATTTGCGCCGCAAGGAGTTCGTGGACGTGCGCTCGGCCGAGGAAGAGCAGCATCTGCAAGTCAAGCAGGCGCTGCTGGAGCGGGTGTTGCCGTTTGCCGAGTTCACGACCGAGCGCGTGAACGAGTGGCGCTCGCGCACCGACGAGCTGCAGGAAATCAAGAAGGAGTGGGAAGCTACCGGCCCGGTACCGCGCAAGCTTGCCGACGCGCTCAACCGGCAGTACTGGAACGCCTATAAGGCATTCTTCAACCGCAAGAACGAGTTCTTCAAGAGCCTCGACACCGAGAAGAACGCTAACCTGACGGCCAAGTACGCCCTCATCGAGCAGGCCGAAGCCGCCCAGCAAAACCCCGATTTCAGCGAAGCCCGCAACATCATCATCCGGGTGCAGAAGGAATGGAAGGACGTGGGCCGGGTGCCCGAGAAGCTGGCCGATAAAATCTGGAAACGCTTCCGCGCCGCCTGCGATGCCGTCTTTGAGCGGCCCAAGCCCGAAACCAGCGGCGGCTATGGCGGCGACCGGGACCGGGGCGGCTACGGCGGCGAGCGCGGTGGCCGCCCAGCCCGCGACGGTGACCGGGGCGAGCGCGGCGGTCGGGGTGGCGAGCGCGGCGGCTACGACTCCGCCCCCGCCCGCCCGCAGGCCCCCGACAGCCCCGAGCAGATTGCTCTTTTGGATAAAATTGGGCAGACCATCGCCGGTCTCAGCCCCGACGCGCCCGGCACGTTGGAGGGCTACCGCGCCCTGAGCGCCGAGTGGCAACAGCTTGGCACCGAGGCCGCGCAGCCCGGCACCGCGACCAACGACCGGGGCGAGGAGCAGCTATTTTCCCTAATGGGTAAATACCTCGACCAGACCGCCGGAATTACCCCAAATGAGAAAGAGCAGTTGCTTTTTCAATTGGAGCTGTCGCGGCTCAAGGGTCGCCCGCAGGCCCAGCCCGCTTTCGCCCGCCGCGAAGCCGCGCTGCGCCGCCAGATTCAGGAGTTGGAAAACGACGTGTCCACGCTGCAAACCAACCTCGACTTTTTTGGCCGCTCCAAAAACGCCGACCAGCTGCGCCAGGAGTACCAGGGCCGCATGGACGAGGCCAACGCCCGTGCCGAGCAGTACCGCAAGCAGCTTAAGCAGTTGCGCGCAGCGCTGGCTGGGTAGGGTTTCTTGTTTCTTGTCTCTTGTTTCTTGTTTTCAGGGCGCGGGTTCACACAGAGTTCTGGAAAGGAGGTGAAGTTTCGCCAAATCGAGCTGCTGCTATCTAGTCTGGCTTTGGTTTGAAATAAGAAACGAGGCGCGTACTTTTGCGGGGCCAACCCGCCTCCTTAGCTCAGTTGGTAGAGCTTCTGACTTGTAATCAGAGGGTCGTTGGTTCGAGTCCGACAGGAGGCTCATACATTCCTCACCGGAGCACCCGGAGAACCGCTTCTCGCACCGCGAAAGCAGTTTTCCGGGTTTTTTGCGTCCGGGGGAATCGGTACTCCTGGGAACGGGTGTGCAAGCTGGTGGGGCTGACGGGAGCGGCCGACTTGGTGAGCACGGAAAGCGGCAATTTGGTGCGGGCCGCGGTGTCCAAGTGTGAGCTGATGACCATGCACACGGCAAAGCACACGTTTGCGACCCAAAGCCTGCTGCGCGGAATACCGGTCGAGGTGCTGCAAAAGGTGCTGGGGCACCAGAAAATCCAGACCACCTTGATTTACGCCAAGATTGTGGAAGATTTTCAGCACCAGACCATGCGGAGGGTGTGGGGCGGGGTCAGTGCTGGGCCGGCTGCTGAGGTGAGCCAGGTGTGCGCGGTCGAGCCGTTGGCGGCGTAAGCGGTGGGTATTCGCGCTGCGCGTCATTACGACAATGAGCGGGCGCGGTGGTTTGAGCGGGTGCTGGCCTCTGTTAGGGGTATTGTTAAACAAATGGAGTGAAACCTCCGACTCGAGCCTACGCGGGTTTGCTTGGCGGCTGCCAAGCGGCAATCAGGTCCATGTCAAACGGGGCTTCGGGCGGCAGGGACTGGTCGGAGAAGTCGTACTCGCCGTGCGGGTTGAGGTGGCGGTAGGGGAGCACGGCGAAGGGCGAGCGTGTGGCCAGCGCTGCAGCAGCGGCAATGTTGCTGACTCCTTGGCGGCTTCTATTTAGCGATTACCAGTGGTCAGGCTGGGGCAGATACGCCAGCCAGGTAACAGTTGGACCGAACTTTTAACCAAGGCCAAAATGGGGCGTTGTTTAACAAATACAATTACATCTCCAAGCCAGGCGCGCTCTTGATTCAATTTGCGAATTAATACATTGTAAAACAATACGTTCCATGACCATTAAATGAAAATGATAGTGCAACCCTCTGTTTGTGCCAGTCCCTTTTAACTGCCCTAAGGAAAGTGTAAGAATACCTGCTGACGATGCTTTGACAGGATATTAGTCCATTAGTACAAGCAATCGAGTTGGTTGGCTACAAAGGCGGAGCTTATCTCCTATTATTCAATAACTTACAACTTTAAAGTAGCCCCCCCGTTAAGCGAACTCATTCGTTGGAGTTGTGTAGGCTCCGCGCGAACCAGGCAATTGCCGCGGCCCGCGCATATTTTTTCATCTTAACCCGAAAACGCCATGAGCTTCTTCTCCCCGCCCCCCCCGCTGGCCCTCGCCCCGCCGCCCGTCGGCCTGCTGCGCCGCTCCTTCCTCAAGTTTACCGGGCTCGGTGTCGCGGGGGTAGCGCTGGCGGCGGCCGGTTGCCGCATTAGCAAAGACGAGGAGACGAATAGCGTGGAGGTGGGCAAGCACGATTTGGCCGTCCTGAACTATGCTTATGCCCTGGAGCAGCTGGAAGGGGCCTACTACGAAAAGGTGGTGGCCGGATTTTACGCCGGGGCCACGGCCATGGAAAAAGACCTGCTCACCGACATCCGCAACGACGAAATTGCCCACCGCGAATGGTTTCGTGAGGTGCTGGTGCTGAAAAAGGTACCCAGGCTGGAGTTCGATTTTTCCTCCATCAATTTCACGGACCGCCGCAGCGTGCTCACCACGGCCCGCACATTCGAAGACCTCGGGGTGTCGGCCTACAACGGGGCGGGCCAGCTGCTGACCCTTTCACCGTTTCTCAACCACGCCGGTAAGATTGTGTCGGTCGAAGCCCGCCACGCGGCCACCATCCGCAACCTGCTCGCCTTCGGCAGCTTCGCCGACAGCGACGTGGTGGATGCCAACGGCTTAGACGTGGTCCGGACGCCGCCGCAAGTAATGGCCTTGGCCGATAAATACTTCGTGACCAAAGTAAAGGTTGACGAACTCCCCACCCACTAGTAGCCCCCCAACGCCATGAACCTGACCAATCTATTCGACGAAATTGCCCGCGTGGACCCCGAGGTGTACGACCGGGTGGATGCCCGCCGGGGTGTCATCAACCGCTTTGCTCGCATGGGCTCGCGCCTGGCCGCTGCCGCCGTGCCCGTGGCCCTCGGGGGCTTGTTTAACAAGGCCTACGGCCAGCAGCTGCCCACCAACGTGTTGGAGGTGCTTAATTTTGCCCTGAGCCTGGAACACTTGGAAAGCCGGTTTTACCAAACCGCCGTGGGCACGCCCGGCCTGGTGCCAGCCAAGGATAAAATCACCGTCATTCGCGACCACGAGATGAAGCACGTGACGTTTTTGCAGCAGGCCATTACGTCGGCCGGCGGTACGCCCGTCGCCGAAGGCAAGTACGATTTCACCGGCAAAGGCACCTTCCCGAACGTGTTCAGCGACTACAAGCAGTTCCTGCAGGTGGCCCAGGCATTCGAAGACACCGGCGTGGGCGCTTACAAAGGCCAGGCCAGCGCGTTGAAGTCCTCGAACGCGCTACTCACCTACGCCCTGCAAATTCATTCCGTCGAGGGCCGCCACGCGGCCCATATCCGGTTTATTCGCATGGTGAACGGCTACGCCAAGGTGAAGCCCTGGATTGTGGGCGACGACAACACGAAAGGCACGCCGACGGAGCGCATCTACCAGCGCGAGTCCGACCACCGCCAGGTACTCATTAATCTGAGGGGCATTGGGGGCTACGACGTGGGCGATGCCGCAACCTCCAGCTTTGACGAGCCCCTGCACAAGGACGAAGTGCTGGCGATTGTCAAACCCTTCCTGGCGTAATCCGGCGGGGTGGCCCGAGCAGCAGCAACGCCTGATGGGTTTGCATGGATGCTTCCCGGAAACGGATGCCTCTCCCGGTACCGCGCCACTGATGGGAAATGAGCGAATGAAAATTCGCACTAGAATGGCCAACCACCGGCAGTTAGCTCGTGGTTGGCCATTTTTGGGTGTTGTTAAACAAATAGAGGAAATCCGCCGACCCAGCCTGGGTAGGACTGGGTCGGCGGCTGCCAGGTAGCAATCAAGATTGGGTAGTTCATCTTTTGGTCAATTGAAAGAGGCCCCAAATTCCAACGGCGACAGGTGCGTCTTGGCTTTGAACAACTTGCTGAACGAGGGCACGTGCTCAAATCCCAACTCGTAAGCAATTTCGCTGACGGTCAGGCGGGTGGTCGATAATTTTTCCTTGGCTCTGGCTATCAGCTTGGCGTGAATGTGCTGCTGGGTGTTCTGCCCCGTGACGACGCGCAACAAATTGCTTAAATATTTAGGCGACAGGTGCAGGCAGTCGGCCACGTAGTGCACGGTCGGCAAGCCTGTCTCCAATAAATTGTCGCGCTTGAAGTACGCTTGCAGCAGGAGGCTCCCGCAGAACTTCAGAATCCCCCCGGTCGCGGCCGAGGGGATTTTTTTGTGCGGTAAACCGTAGAGTAGAGTGGCACTCCGTTAAATCACGTAGCGACCGGCTCACGGCGAAACGGGTGACTTTACCAAGTCAAGCCTCCTTTCACCGCCCTCAGCTTTCGCACAGAATTGGCCGATACCTTTGCCCGAAAAAGATTTTGTCCATCGTTCGTGCCCGCTTTTTAAGAAGCAGCTTGGTGCTGCTCGGCTTCGGCTGGCTGGGGGCGTGGCCCGCGATGGCGCAAGTGCCGGTCCAAGCGCCTATTCCCACGACTACCCCGCCCAGGAGCCTGCCCGCCGGGCCAGTTGCCACCGATGCCTCCTCAAGCATGGACGTTTCGCCCCGGGCGCTGGCTGGGTTCGTGGCCCTGGCCCGCGCCCAAAGCCCGCTGCTGCGCGAATTGGCCCTGCAAGTGCGCCAAACCCGACTCGACAGCCTGCGCCGCCGCGCCCAGAACCTGCCGCAAATCACGGCCAACGTGGCGGCCGTATTCAGCCCCACGCTCGGCGCGTACGGCTACGACCAGGCCGTGACCAACGGCGGCAACTACGCCAGCCTGGCCCAGGCTACCCAACCGCTGCTCAACCGGCCGCTGCTCAACAACGACTACGCCACGCTCGGCACCCTCGGCCTGAGCCAGCGCAACAGCGGCCGCCTGAGCGCGCTCGATTTGCGTCGCACCGTCACCGACCAATATTTATTGGCCTACGCTGCCCAAAGCCAACTGGGCCTGAGCCGGGCGCTGCTCACGGAGCTGCGTCAGCAGGACCAGCAGTTGCGCAAGCTCGTCGATGCGGGTATTTTCAAGCAGACCCAATACCTGAGCTTTTACCTCTCGGTGCGCACCCAGGAAGTGGCCGTCGAGCAGAGCCAACTCAGCTACCGGCGCGAGCTGGGCACGTTGCGCGGCCTGTGCGGGGTGCTCGACACGACGCTCACCGCCATTGAGGCCCCGCCCCTGCCGACGCGGCGGCCGCTGACGGGCCTGCGCGCGCCGGCCCTGCGCCAGTACGTGCTCGACAGCCTGCGCCTGGGCCTGGAGCGCCGGGCCGTAAACCTCACTTATCGCCCCCGGCTGAGTGCCGTGCTCGATGCGGGCCTGCAATCGTCGCAGTACCAGCTGCCCGCCCTGAGCCGGAGCCTGGGTCTGAGCGGGGGTCTGCTGCTGAGCTTCCCGATTTTCGACGGCCGCCAGCGCGGGCTGCAATTGCAGCGCCTCGACCTGAGCGAAGAAGCCCGGCGCGGCTACCGCGACTTCGTGGGCCGCCAGCGCCGCCAGCAGTACGCCCAGCTGCTGAGTTTGGTCGCGGCGGCTGATGCACTGCTCGTGCGACTGCGTCAGCAGCTGCGCGTGGCCCAGGCCCTGGTGCGGGCCAGCCGCCAGCAGCTCGCCAACGGCGACGCGGCCATCCTCGACTACCTGACCCTGGTTACCGCCTACCGAACCCTGCAGTTCAGCCTCGTACAAGCGGAAAACGACCGACTGCGGAGTTTGTACGCGCTGGATTATCTGGGAGAATGACGAGTTTCGGGGGCTGGGTGTTAGATATAAAAACCCCAACGGGGTTTCGCAGCCTAGCCCAGGGTTGGCGACGAAGGAGCCTACCCTGGGTCCAGTGGCCGTGTTCAGAACCGAACCCCAACGGGGTTCGGTTCCATGGGAGATTCAAAACCCAGGGTAGGCTCCTTCGTCGCCAACCCTGGGCTAGGCTGCGAAACCCCGTTGGGGTTTTTATATCTAACACCCAGCCCTCAGCCCTAAAACTTATGCGCCCAACCCCCCTTCTTTGGCTGACCCTGCTGCTGGTCGGCTGCCATAGCGGAACCGCCCCGGCCGAGGGCGAGGCGGCCGGTGAGGCGGCCCCCACCCGGCCCCGCGCCGTGGTGACGGTGGGCACGGTGCGCCAGGATACCGTGCGCGAGGTACTCACGCTGAGCGCCATCTCGGCGTATCCGGCCAAGGACATTCTGCGGGCGACGACTACGGGCTACGTGCTGGGGCCGGCCCCGGTGCCGGGCCAGCGGGTGCGCGGCGGCGAGCTGGTGTTTCGGGTTCAAACTAAAGAAAGCCGGGTGCTGCACCTCGACCAGCTCACCGGCGACCCGGCCCTGCGCTTCGCCGGCGTGGTGCGCGTAGCGGCTCCGCGGGCGGGCGTACTCTCCACGGTGGACAAGCTGCCCGGCGACTACGTACTCGAAGGCGAGCCGCTCGGTACCATTTACGACCAAAGCCGCTTCGGCTTCGTGCTCGACGTGCCGGTCACGCAATTGCGCTACGTGCGGCCCGGCCAGCGCTGCCGGGTGCTGCTGCCCGACGGCCGCCGCCTGAGTGGCCGCGTCGGGCAGGCGCTCGCCACCGGCGACCTCTCGGCTCAAACCCAACGCTACCTCGTGCGGCCTGTCGGGGCGAGTCCGGTGCTGCCCGAAAACGTGGTCGTGCGCGTCGAAATTGACCAGACCGCGCCTTACCAGGCCGTTACGCTGCCGCGCGCGGCCGTGCTCAGCGACGAAACCCAAACCCAATTCTGGGTGATGCGCCTGCTCAACGACTCCGTGGCCGTGCGGGTACCCGTCATGCCGGGGCCAGCCCAGCCAGGGGAGCGGCTCGTGCTGCGCAGCCCCCGCTTCAATCCGCAGGACCGGCTGCTGCTGAGCGGGAATTACGGGCTGGATGACACGGCGGCGGTAACGGTGAAAAGGTGAACGGGTGAGGTGGTGAGTTTTTCTTGGTCATTGCACACATAGCCAGGCAAGCGCCCCCACTTGGCCTTATCCTGAGTCGAGTTAATTTTAGAGAACGACCCAAACTTTTAGATTAGCGAGCAAAACTCACCACCTCACTAGTTCACCATCTCACCACCAAATGCCCACCTCTTTCTTCCAGCGCTACCAGGCCCCTATTCTTGTCGTGCTGCTGCTGAGCCTGGCGGCGGGCGGCTTGGCCTATCGGCGCATCGGGGTGGCGCTTTTCCCGGAGGTCACGTTTCCGAAAATCAAGGTCATTGCCGATGCCGGCTTGCAGCCCGTGGACCGGATGATGGTGACCGTCACGAAGCCGCTGGAGGATGCCATCAAGCAGGTGCCCGGTTTGCGGCTGCTGCGCTCAACGACGAGCCGCGGCTCGTGCGAGATTTCGGCTTTTCTGAACTGGGGCGTGAACGTGGTGAGCACCCAGCAGCAATTGGAATCGCGGCTGAACCAGATTCGGGGCGACTTGCCGGCGGGGGTTCAATTGTCCGTCGAGCGCATGAACCCGGCCATTCTGCCCGTGATGGGCTACACGCTCGAAGCGCCCGGCAAGTCGGCCCTGGCCTTGCGCAAGCTTGCGCTCTTTACGGTGAAGCCGTTTTTGTCGCAGGTCGAGGGCGTGTCGGCGGTGCGGGTGCAGGGCGGGCGCACGAAAGAGTACCAGGTCGAGTTGCACCCCGACGCGCTGGCCGGCCTGGGCATGAGTCCGGCCCAGGTGAGCGCGGCGCTGGGCGCGACCAACTTCGTGCAGAGTAACGGCTACCTGAGCGACTACCGGCGGCTGTATCTGACCGTGACCAACGCGACGGTGCAAAGCCCGCAAGACCTCGAAAACGTGGTACTGCGCAACGACGGCCGCCAGGTGGTGCGCCTGGCCGACGTGGCCACCGTGCGCCTGGGCGAGCAGCCCGAATACATCCGCGTGAACGCCAACGGCCACGACGCGGTGCTGATTTCGGTCTTGCGCCAGCCCGATGCCAACGTCGTGCGCACCTCGGCCGGGGTGCGGGCCAAAGTCGATGCCCTGCGGCCCAGCTTGCCGGCAGGCATCACCATTCAGCCCTACTACGACCAGGCCGAGTTCGTAGCCGAGTCCGAGCGCTCGGTGCAGGACGCGCTGCTCATCGGCCTGGGACTGGCCCTGGTCGTGACGGCCCTGTTTCTGCGCTCGTGGCGGGCGACGGGCACGATTCTGCTCACCATCCCGGTGGCGCTGGCCCTGACGCTGGTCGTGCTCCAATTCGGCTTCGGATACACGCTTAACATCATGACGTTGGGCGCGCTCGCGGCCGCCATCGGCCTGCTCATCGACGATGCCGTGGTCATGGTCGAGCAGCTGCACAGCGTCGGCGAGGCGCACCCCGAAGCCAGCCCGGCCGAAGTCGTGCGCCGCTCGGTGAGCCATTTGCTGCCCTCGCTGCTGGGGTCGAGCCTGAGCACCGTCGTCATTTTCCTGCCCTTCGGCCTGCTCAGCGGCGTGGCCGGGGCCTACTTCAGCGTGCTCGCCACGACGATGGTCGTTGCCCTGGCCTGCTCGTTTCTGGTGTCGTGGCTGGGCCTGCCGGTTATCTATTTGGTTTTATCCAAAAGAAATCGAGTTGCACCAATTGAAAAACCAACCGCAGAAGAAACAGACAGTCAGCCCGAAAACAACCAACCAGATACAAGAAACAAGAAACAAGAACCTCGTTGGGTCCGCGCCGTCACCTCCCACCCCGGCTGGAGCCTGGCCGGCATCGCCCTGCTCGTCGGCCTGATGTGGTACATCCTGCCACGCCTGGCCACGGGTTTCCTGCCCGAGATGGACGAGGGAGCCATCGTGCTCGACTACAACTCGCCGGCCGGCACCAGCCTCGACGAAACCGACCGCATGCTGCGCCGCGCCGAAACGCTGCTGCTGCAAGTGCCCGAAGTGGCCTCGTACTCGCGCCGCACGGGCACCCAGATGGGTTTCTTTATCACCGAACCCAACCGGGGCGACTACCTCATTCGCCTCAAGACCACGCGCCAGCGCACGACCGAGGAAGTTATCGCCGACATCCGCCAGCGCATCGAGACCACCGAACCGGCCCTGAAAATCGACTTCGGCCAGGTTATCGGCGACATGCTGGGCGACTTGATGAGCACCGTGCAGCCCATCGAAATCAAGATTTTCGGCCCCGACACCGACCGCCGCCAGGCCCTGGCCCAGCAAGTGGCCGACGAGGCGCGCCGGGTGCCGGGCACGGCCGACGTATTCGACGGCATCGTGCGCCTGGGGCCGAGCGTGGACGTGCGCCCTGACCTGCGCCGGCTGGCCCAGTTTGGGCTGAGCGCGGCCGATTTTCAGACCCAGGTGCAAACCCAGCTCGCCGGCACGCTCGCCGGCACGGTGCTCGAAGGCGAGCAGCTGCTCAACATTCGCCTGCGCTACCCGCTCGCCGCCCAGGCATCGCTGGCGCTGGTGCGCCAGCAGCCGATTTTCCTGGCCGGCGGCCAGCGCCGCCGCCTCGATGAGCTGGCCACGGTGAGCGTGGCCGCGAGCGGGGCCGAGCTGAACCGCGAGAATTTGCAGGCGATGACCGCCGTTACGGCCCGTCTCGACGGGCGCGACCTCGGCTCGGCCGTGGCCGAGATTCGGGCGCGGCTGCGGCGGGCCGTACCGCTGCCGCCCGGTTACGTCATTGCCTACGGCGGGGCCTACGCCGAGCAGCAGCAGTCGTTTCAGGAGCTGCTCATGATTCTGGTGGCGGCGTGCTTGCTTGTGTTCGCGGTGGGCTTGTTTTTGTTCAAGGACTTGAAAGCGGCCGGGCTGATACTGCTCGTGGCCGTGCTCGGGCCGGCCGGCGGCGGCGTGGCCTTGTTTCTGACCCACACGCCGCTCAACGTCGGCTCCTACACCGGGCTGATTATGGTGGTGGGCATCATCGGCGAGAACGCGATATTTACCTTTCAGCAGTTCGACGAGGCCCGCGCCACGGCCCCCGTGCGGGCGGCCATCGGCTACGCCATCGCCGCCCGGCTGCGCCCCAAGCTGATGACGGCCCTGGCCGCCATCGCCGCGCTGCTGCCGCTGGCGCTGGGCCTGGGCGCGGGCGCGCAGCTGCACCAGCCGCTGGCCATCGCCGTCATCGGCGGGCTGCTGCTGGCCCTGCCCCTGCTGCTGCTCGTGCTGCCGAGCCTGCTGCGGCTGGCGTATGAGCCGCGCGGGGAGGTTGGCCCCGCCGCGACCGCTTCAGAAGCTTAGCCTGCTTATTCGGCTCGTGAGCCTACTTGAGCCTACTTGCGGCCGGCAAAAAAATCCAGGACGGTCCGGTTGAATTCCTCCGTTACCTCCGTGGGTGCTTCGTGTCCGGCTTTGCTGAATATTTTCAGGGTTGAGCCGGGAAGCTTTCTAGCAATCAGGGCCGTGTGCTCCCGTTTGACGATGTCATCTTCGCCCGCCATCACCAGAACCGGCACCGTGACTTTTGCCAGTGCATCCGGGGAAATATGCGGCTCGGTCAGCAACAGGGTCTTCAATCGGTAATTCATGTCCGTCCGCGCGACGCCCTGGTCTTTCATCTCCGCGAGCTGCTTGCGGAGCAAGGCGTTGAGTTTGGGCGATATCGACGTGTTGTCGTTGTAGAGCACCGCCGCCATGGATGCCAGCTTTTTCACCTTGCGCGGGTGCTTTATGGCCAGCAGCAGGCCGATATTCCCCCCGTCGCTCCACCCCAGCACGTTCGCGCTGTCGATACGCAGAAAATCCAGGAACGCGGCCGTGTCATCGGCAAACAGTTCGTAGGTGAGCCTGGTACTGTCGGCACTGGAGTTACCCTGCCCCCGGCTGTCCAACGCTATTACCTGGTATTTTTTAGCCAATTCCGGAATCTGCCGGTTGAAAGAAGCAATGGACATGTTGTTGCCGTGCAGCAGCAGCAACGGCTCGCCCGCTCCGTATATCTCGTAATAGAGCCGGATGCCGTTTACAGGAGCATATTTCCCAAGTCTGGTATTTTCGCCGTATTCGTCCGATTCCGCCGAGGAGTTGTCAATAAGCAAGGACTGCCGGCCGGACTTGAAGGTATCAGTAGTTAGCCGGATGTTAGACACATCTTTAAAGTTGTTAACATACCAGGGCTTCAGACCGTCGTTTTCAAAACTGGGGTTACCAAGCGGGATGCTTACCGTCTTGTTTTTGCTTTTGATAAACAACTCAAAATCATCAAAATAATACTTTCCTCTGCCTGAAAAGAGCATACCCACCGACAACTTGTTGGCCCGCTTGTCAATTACGCCGGAAACTGACACCGCAGTCCAGGCGCCGGGCTTGTAGCTTTCCATGCCGTACTTATTGAAGTACGGTTTGATTGTTTTGGCGTCAAAGGAGGCGACGGCGCAGGCAAGGGCTCCGCCATTTTTCGACTTATCCTTAATCAACAGCTGACCGCGGACTTCGAACGTGCAGTTCGGGTAGGCAGTAACGTCAATTGTCTGCAGCAAATAGGAAATATTTTCCTGGGCATTTGCGGTAGGTACCCCGCAGAGCAGGGAAAATAGGAGTAGTATCTTCTTCATTCCATCAGGATGGGGATGCGGTAAAGATATAAGTAAGCTGCTGCTCGTGCTGCCGAGCTTGCTACGGCTGGCGTATGAGCCGCGCGGGGAGGCTGTTAGGCCAACCACGCCAACTTCAAAAGCTTAGGCTACTTTTCGGCTCATGGCATTAACCTGAAATTTTACGCATCAACGTTTCCAGCGGGCCATTGCGGAATCGGCTGCGCCATGCGCTACTGAAAAGCACGCTGCTCACGTAGAAAGCGGCTGAGTAGGCCAGGATGTAAGCCGGCGGAGTTGGAGTTTCCGTGGCGAGCAAGCCCGTGTAGGGTTTGCCGGTCATGCCCGCCAACAGCAGCATACCGAGCGTTAAGTGAATCACGTAGTTAGACAGCGTCAGCTGCCCGGTTTTCTGCAAGGCCAGCACCAGCCGGTTGGTGGGGAAGCTGTCCCCGATAACCATGCAAGCCGGAATGACCATCAGGGCAAAGCCCATCGTTACCAGCACGAAGGGCAGATAGGGCGGGAAGTATTCGGCCATGAGGTACTCGTTCCAGCCGGCGCTGAACAGGTGCTGCCGCACCAGCAGGCGCAGGCCCTGAATCAGGCTGAAAACGAGCAGCCCAACCAGGAACACGTTTCGTTTTGCCCCTGTGCGCTGCCAATCCAGCCGTCCGAGCCACATGCCCACCAAGAAATAAGCGAGCCAGGGAAAGAGCGAGTTCCAGCCGTTGTAGAACGTGTTGCGCAAGAACCCGAGCGGCGTCCAGAAATCCAGGTATTTGAAAGTCGTGAAGTCCCAGCTCGTGTTGATGGGAACGAGCAGCAACAGCAGGTGGAAAACCCCGACGGCCAGCACCGCGCCCCACAAATAGTACCGCTTGGGCACGAATAAGAGGAAAGCCGCCACGTGCAGATAGCCCCCGTAGAAGTGCAGAATGTCGCCCGACCACCAGTTGTAGAGCAGCAGGCCCAGCGCAAACAGAAACCAGGAGCGCTTGAGAATCTTCGCTTTGAGCGCGGCCCGCTCCTGCTGGCTGTAGTCCGGGCGGTTCGTCAGCAAGGCCACGCCCATGCCGGCGCAGATGATGAAGATAGCCGTCGAGTTGCCGGTAAAAATATTCAGGAAGTGCCCGACAGGGTCTGCGGGGGCCATTACGGAGCCGAAGCTAAAATTGAATTTCACGATGAACATGCCAAAAATAGCGTAAGCCCGCGCCAGGTCAAACCCGATTATGCGCTGCTTCATGTAGTCGAGCGTTGCTCACGGCTACGCGACCGGCGCGCCTTCTTTTCTCACTTCCAGCACCAGCTTGCCCCGCACATGCCAGGTTTCGCTTTGGCGGTGCGCTTCGGCTACCTGGTCCAGCGGAAACACGTGGCTGATAAAAACCCGTACCGTGCCCTCGTCAATCAGGCGGGCGATTTCGGTTAGCCAGTCCTGCCGGGGCTGGTTAGCCGTCAGCTCGCCGGTCGCTTGTTTGCGGGCGAGCGCGGCGAGCACTTCCTCACTGAACGGAAAATCGACATTAACGCTGACCAGGATGCCGCCCGGCTTGAGCACGGCTACCGCCCGCAGTCGCGCCGCGTTATCGCGCAGGGGCGAGGCTTCCAGCACCACGTCCACGTCCCGCACCAGCTCTTCAAACGGCTGGCCCCGGTAGTCCAGCACCTCATCCGCGCCCAGTTGCCGGACGTAATCCAGGTTGCCGGCCGAAGCCGCGCCGATGACGTACGCGCCTTTGGCTTTGGCAAACTGGACGGCAAAGCTTCCCACGCCGCCCGAAGCCCCCTGGATGAAAACCCGCTGGCCGGGCTGCACTTTCCCCTGCCCAAAAAGGGCCGTCCAGGCCGTGAGGCCGGCCAGCGGCACCCCGGCCGCCTCGTTGAAGCCGAGGCTGGCGGGTTTTAGCGCGAACTGACTGGCTTTGGCCGCGCAATATTCGGCGTAGCTGCCGCTCGTGCCGGGAAAATTAGGCACTCCGTACACGGCATCGCCCTTTTGGAAGGCCGTTACTTCGCTGCCTATCTCCTCCACCGTGCCGGCCGCATCCCAACCCAGGGTCATCGGCAAGGTCAGATAAGGCCGGAGCGCGTCGTTGCCGCCTTCGCGCACTACCCAATCCACCGGGTTCACGCCGCTGGCATACACGCGGACCAAGATTTCATCGGGAGCCGGCACCGGCCGCGCTACGTCTTCCAGTTTCAGGACCTCCGGTCCGCCAAAGGCATTAATTCTGACTGCTTTCATGGGGTGCGACTAATTACTGAGGAAACCAGGCGGCTTGCGCTACCGCCTGGCCCGGCAAAGGTCTGCCCGGCTGGTCGCGGTGGCGTTCCGCCAGTCAAACTATTTTTTTACGATGTCCAAATTACATTCTCCTGCCGAAAAGAACTGCCCCATCAGCAGCGCCCCAACTGCCCCGACCTCATCGGGGATGCCGAGGTGCCCGGCCGCGCCCGTGGCCATCATGCGTCCGTGGTCCGCGCTACCTTCCCCACATCCGACCCTTTATTTGAGTTGCGAAAGCGACTTGCTTTTTTTCTACCATGCCCGATACCCTCTTGCTCATCGACGACGAACCCCGCCTGCGTCAGGTGCTGGCCCGGGTGCTGGAGCTGGAAGGCTACGCCGTGCTCACGGCCCCCGACGCGCGGCGCGGCCTCGAAGCGTTGCGCGAGCACGCGGGCGAGGTGCTCGTCATTTTGTCCGACGTAAAGCTGCCCGACGGGCACGGCGTGGCCCTGCTGCCGCGCTACCAGGCCGCCGCCCCGGGGGCCGAAATCATCCTGCTCACCGCCCACGGCACCGTGCCCGACGGGGTGCAGGCCATGAAAGCGGGCGCGTTCGACTACCTCACCAAGGGCGATTCCGACGACCAGCTGCTCGTCGTCGTGGCCCGCGCCATGGACAAAGCCCGCCTGCGCCGCCGCGTGGCCGAGCTGGAGCAGCAGGTCGGGCAAATGCACACCTTCGCCAGCCTGCTCGGCTCGTCGGCCGCCTTGCGCCAGGCCAAAGGCCTGGCCGAGCGCGTGGCCCCCACCGACTCGACGGTGCTGCTCATCGGGCCGACCGGGGCGGGCAAGGAGTTGTTCGCCCAAGCCATTCACCAGGCCAGCCCGCGCCGGGGCCAGCCCTTCGTGGCCGTTAATTGCGCGGCCTTCCCGCGCGATTTGCTCGAATCGGAGTTGTTCGGCTACAAAAAAGGGGCTTTTACCGGGGCGCTGGCCGACAAAAAAGGGCTGCTCGAAGCGGCGAACGGCGGGACGCTCTTTCTGGATGAAATCGGCGAGCTGGCGCTGGAAGTACAAGCCAAATTTCTGCGGGTGCTCGAAAACCAGGAGTTTACCAAGCTCGGCGACACGAAGCCCACGCGGGTGGACGTGCGTCTGGTGGCGGCCACCAACCGCGACCTGAAGGCGGAAGCGGCGGCCGGGCACTTTCGGCCCGACCTCTACTACCGCCTCTCGGTGTTCGAGCTGGCCGTGCCCCCGCTCAGCGCCCGGCCGGCCGACGTGGCCCCGCTGGCGGCGCACTTCCTGGCCTTTTTCGCCGCCAAGCTGCGCAAGCACCTGCCCGGCCTCGACCCCGACGCGCTGGCCCGCCTGCAAGCCTACGCCTGGCCGGGCAACGTGCGCGAGCTGCGCAACGTGCTCGAACGCGCCGCCATCCTGGCCCCCGACAACCAGCCGCTGACCGCCGACGACCTGCCGGCCGAGTTTCACTACCTGCCCGCCGTCGCCGCGCCCACCGACCCGGCCGACCGCAGCCTGCGCGCCGTCGAGGGCCGCCACATCGGGCTGGTGCTGCGCGAAGCCGGCGGCAACAAAACCGAAGCTGCCCGGCAGCTCGGTATCGGGGTGAAAACGCTGTATCGCAAGATTGAGGAGTTTGGACTGGGTAGTTGAATTGGGCGGGCGGGTAGTTTTCTGGTAATCTACCTGCTTTATCGGGGGTCTATAATTATACCGGCTCGCCTAATGCAGCGCCTCGCCCCGGCCCCAGAGCTGTTAGCTGATGTTACGCATCGGGCAAACCCCGAAGGGGTTTCATAGCCTAGCCCAGGGTTGGCGAAGCCTACCCTGGGTTCAGCAGCGTCAGTCAAACCAAAACCCCAACTGGGTTTCGTAGCTAGTCGTCCGGCGGGCGTGGGCGGAACCCCGTTGGGGTTCTATCCAACTGGTGCTACTAGACCCAGGGTAGGCTTCGCCAACCCTGGGCTAGGCTATGAAACCCCTTCGGGGTTTGCCCGATGCGTAACATCACCTGTTAGGTTCTATCTCGCCGCCCGTAAAACCCCATCCCCTAGCCCCTTTCCCGATGGGGAAGGGGGACTAACGCTAGTTTCTAGCCTTAAAACAGACGTTGAATTTAGAGACCAGAGCTAGAACTAGTCCCCCTTCCCCATCGGGGAAGGGGCTAGGGGATGGGGTTTTACGGGCGGCGAGCCAACGTACAGCACCGCTCGGATAAGTCGTTTCGGCCCAACCACCAAGTCAAAATGACCAACCCAAAAAAACAACCAGCGAGCGGCCAAAACCTCAACCCGAAGTAACTCGCTTGCTGTCAATGCCTCAGCAGCAACCCCAGACCCAATCCGCCAACGAGGCCCGACTTTGGCGGGCGCACCGCGACCCACGCGCGTTTTCCTGCCTCGCGCCGCCTGCCCCATGCGTCTTCAAACCAAAATCACCCTCGGGCTGCTGGCCATGCTGGCGCTGCTGCTGGGCATCGGCACGTATGCCTACGCCACGCTCGGCCGCCTCGACCGGGCGAGCCGGGCCGTGTTGCAGGACAACTTCTACTCCGTCCAGCTGGGCCAGCAGATGCTCGTCAGCCTCGACTCGCTCGCGGACGACCCTGCCGCCGGCCCGCCCCTGGCCCGGCTGCGTGTGCTGCTCAGCCGCGAGGCCGGCAACATCACCGAGCCGGGCGAGCGCGCGCTCGTGGACAGCCTCACCCAGCGCCTGGGCCGCTACCCCGGCCCCACCCCGGCCGCCAGCGCCGCCGGCCGCGCCGCGCTGCGCCAGCTCACGCACCGCGTGGTGGAGCTGAACATGAGCGCGCTGCTGCGCAAGAACGACGCGGAGCGGCGCGTCGCCGGGCGGGCCAAAAACCTGCTGCTGGTGGCCAGCACGCTGAGCGCGCTGCTGGGGCTGATGCTCGTCTTCAGCGTGCCGCAGGCGGCGGTGGGCGGCTTGCGCAAGCTGCGGGCCGCGCTCGACCACGCCGCCCGCACCGACTACGCCGCCACCGTGCCCGTCGAGAGCCAGGACGAGGCCGGCGAGCTGACGGCGGCTTTCAACCGCCTGCTGGTCCACGTGCAGGACGGCCGCACCCACTCGCTGGCCAACCTCGTCACGGAGCGCAACCGCACCCTGGGCCTGGTGCAGACGCTGGCCGAGCCGCTGTTTCTGCTGGCCCCCGACCGCCGGGTGCTGGTGGCCAACGCCGCCGCCTGCGCCCTGTTGGGCCTGCCCGAAAGCCAGGTGCTGGGCCGCGCCGCCGCCGAGCTGGCCCAGGCTAACGCCACGTTTGCCCTGGTGCTGGCCCCGGCCCTGCGCCCCGCCGGCCAGCGCCCCGCCGCCGAACCGGTAGCGCTTACGCTGCCCGGCGGCGCTGGTTCCGGCTCTAGCACAAGCGACGCGGCCCCGGCCTACTACGAGCTGGCCGTGCACGAGGCGGTGGCTTTCAACGAGGCGCGCGACCAGATGGAGGCCGTCGGCACGGTGCTGGCCCTGCGCAACGTGTCGGCCTTCCGCGCGCTCGACCAAACCAAGTCCGACTTTCTGGCCACCGTCTCGCACGAGCTGAAAACGCCACTGTCGAGCATCAACTTCAACCTTAAGCTGCTGCACGACCCGCGCGTGGGCACGCTCAACGCCGAGCAGCACGATTTGGTGGGGGCCATCAAAACCGAGAACCAGCGCCTGCTGCACCTCGTGGGCGAGCTGCTCACCGTCTCGCGCCTCGAAGCCGGCCAGGGCATCGCCCTCGACCCGCGCCCCACGGCGGTAGCCGCGCTCGTGGCCGCCGCTTCGGCCCCGCTCGGCTTGCAGCTGCGGGCGCGTAACATTCAGCTCGACACCAGCCTGCCGCCCAACCTGCCCGCCGTGCGCGCCGACCTCGAAAAAACCGCCTGGGTGCTGCTCAACCTGCTCGTGAACGCCGTGCGCTACTCGCCCGAGGGCGGCACCGTGGAGCTGTCGGCCCAGGCCACGCCCGACGGCCGCGCCGTGCGGGTGCAGGTGCGCGACCACGGCCCCGGCATCGCCGCCGAGCACCAGCAGCGTATTTTTGAGCGCTTCGGCCGCGGCCCCGCTCCCACCGGCGAAACCGCCGACCCCGCCGCCGCCGTCTCCTCTGGCACCGGCCTGGGCCTGAGCATCTCGCGCGAGTTCATCGCCAGCCAGGGCGGCGAGCTGGGCGTGGAAAGCCAGGCTGGGCAGGGCAGTACGTTTTATTTCCTTCTACCCACCGTTTGAATGTGCTGATGTGATGAATGCGCAAATGTGCTGATTATTAGCCACTGGCAATTGATGTATCAGCACATTCGCCTATTAACGCACTCTTGCTCACCTATCACATCAATCGCATTAGCACATCCGCACATTCATCACCTCAGCACATTAAAACCATGTCCTCCCTTCCTACCGAAGAAAGCATTCACCGGCGCGACATTACGGCGGCCGGCTTGCTGGTTACGCTCGGCATTATTTTCGGCGACATCGGCACCTCGCCGCTCTATGTTTTTCAAACCATCATGGGCGACCGCCCGGTGAGCGAGCTGCTCGTCTATGGCGGCGTATCGGCCGTGTTCTGGACGCTGACCCTGCAAACCACCATTAAGTACATCCTGCTCACGCTCGAAGCCGATAACCACGGCGAGGGTGGCATTTTCTCGCTCTTTTCGCTGGTCAAGAGCCGGGGCAAGTGGCTGCTGTTTCCGGCCATTATCGGCGCGGGCACTTTGCTGGCCGACGGCATCATCACGCCGCCCATCTCCGTGTCGTCGGCCATCGAAGGGCTGCGCATTCTGTACCCGGCGCTCAGCACCGAAACCATCGTCATCGTCGTCATCGCCATCATTACCCTGCTTTTTGGCTTCCAACAGTTCGGCACCAAAGTCGTGGGCGCGTCCTTCGGGCCGATTATGACGGTCTGGTTCACGGTGATTGGCGGGCTGGGCATCGCCCAGATTCTGCACCACCCCGGCGTGCTGGCCGCCCTTAATCCGGCCTAC
>Ga0209511_1000459_pt1 | contig 41762 bp, 48 predicted proteins | sample SSSSmetaG_FD_184141 | JGI IMG/M metagenome (GOLD analysis project Ga0209511, IMG submission 184141) | Glacier valley bacterial and archeal communities from Borup Fiord, Nunavut, Canada, to study Microbial Dark Matter (Phase II) - ​SSSS... | ecosystem: Environmental > Aquatic > Freshwater > Ice >... | reverse complement strand
AACTCGATCGCGCGTTGATATTGCCCCAAGGACTGATACGCATTGCCGAGATTGCCGAGGGAGTTCGCTTCTCCACCCCGATCACCAATTTCGCGGGCAATGTCACGGTGCTGTTGATGAAACTCGATCGCGCGTTGATATTGCCCCAAGGAATCATACGCATTGCCGAGATTGCCGAGGGAGTTCGCTTCTCCACCCCGATCACCAATTCGCAAAAATAATTGTTGAGCCTGCTCGTGAGCTTTGATCGCCGCTCTATATTGCCCCAATGATCGGTAAGTGCTGCCCAATCGCGTCCATGCCCATCCAAGATTTCTGATTTCTTTCTCATCATCTGGTTGCCACTGCTGAGTCAGTTGCTCATAGATGGGCACAAGTTTGGCGTAGTAACCCTGGCGTTCTAAGATGTTCACACAAGTCGCCATTACCCGATACGCTTCGGCATAGTGCCCCAGTTCGCAGTGGTGATAAAAGGCTTCTAGTTCCTCGCGGCAGTCTTCAAAGTTGCCCGTCCAAGGCTTACGATTGTTCCAGAAAAACTCGATCGCTCTCTCATGCCCGCTCTCTAACTCTTTCTGCTTTCGTGCACCCTGCTGCAAATATCGCTGAATCAATGGCAAAAACTCAAACCGCCCACTCTCTCCCTGGCGCGATTCCTGCAAAAATGACCATCGCGCCAGCTTCCGCAACTCTGCCAGCGTCACCGTCTCATCGACCATCCCCTGCGCTACGTCTAGCCCAAACCGATGCCGCAACACGCTCGATCGCCATAATAACGACTGCAACCACGGTGGATCGAGCTGGGCAAAACTACGATCTAAAATCGCCCCCACACAAGCTTCTGGATCACCCCGGTGCAGTTCCTTCACCTCATAGAGCATCGACGCATCATCTTGCTGCAATCGATAAATCGTGGCAGGTTCATAATCCGCTAAATGCTCTCGCTTCAACAAACTCGCCGCCAACTGCAACAGTAACGGGTGCCCATCCGCCGCCTGCACAAACTTTTTCAAATCTTCGTCCGATCCTTCAATTTGCTGCGACTGCAACAACGCTATCCCTTGAGCGATCGTGAGTCCCTGCACCGATTCCCATCGCCAAGTCGCCGTCGGCAACTCTAATTGATACTGACTGGTGAGCAAAATTGTGCCGCCGCCGCCACTTCCCAACCACTCTGCCAAAAATGCACCATAAGGCTGCCAAAGTTCTGAAGACTGAAACAGCGTCTCCAGATTATCCAACACCAGCAGATAGCGCGATTCTCTCAGCAAATTCAGCGATTTAATTACCAACTCATCAGGCGAATCTCGTTCATATAACTCCCGCACTTGAGCATATTTTTCTACTCCAAGTAATGTCTCAATCAACCACCGTCCAAAAATGGCAAACGGCGCAGGTTCCTTAAAATTTGCCCACAGTTTTTGCTTAAATCCGGCTGCATCTTGATAGACCCGCGCTGCCAGTGCAGATTTGCCATAGCCACCCGCTGCATACAAGCCCACCAACCGAATCTGAGACTCTGCAAAATAACCTTTCAAGACAGCTTCTTGAGATCGCGTCTGCCAGCGCTCTTCGATAATCAGCGGCAATCCACGATCGATAGCGGTGCTGAGTGCCTTCGATCGCTGCTGATAATTGATCGTCTGAGTGATGTTGCCCACCGTAATCGTCTGCGCGGTGACATCAGAAAACGCAGATATGCTAGGGGAAGGATTGTCAGTCATAGAGGGCTAAGTTGAAAAGCGGTAGGGGGATGAACTACTGTTCTTGCGTCAAGTTGCCGAGCGTAATATTTTCAGCTTCAACAGCCTTTAGCATTGTCATGTCACTGGGTTCTGCAGATTTTTGCGTCATATCCTTCGCTTCCAAACTACCCCTTACTTTCAAATCTGTCGCCATTTCCATCTTTCCAACCGACTTCGAGTTTTGAAGCGCGATCGCAAGCTGCCGAATCTCTTCTGCAAAGTCCGGGGCATATTTCATTTCCTCCCCTAAATAAACCACTAATGGTTGAGCCGATTCCGGAGTTTTCTCTGTCTCGATCGTTGCCAGGGTTCGTTCTACCTGCTTATTGCCTTGAAACCGAGCCGCGATCGTGTCCCACAAACTCGTCACCAACTTCTTGCCCGCCTCACCCGCCGTTCCCTCAGTGAACTTCATCAGCAGCAGAGTTGCGATCGTTGCAGCGGTAATTGGATCTGACATAATTTATGGATGTAAAAAACAGCACTCTCCTTGTAGCGCAGAATTCTATCTTTGTGTATGAATTCAATGACGCTTTAACAATTTGATGTTTTCTTCACACCATCAAAGGGATTGTTACTACCATCAAAGCCTTTGTTATCAATGTCAAAGCGATTGTTACCCGTGTCAAAGCAATTGTTACCCGTGTCAAAGCAGTTGTTACCGATAACAAAGCCATTGTTACCAACGTCAAAGCGATTGTTACCAGCGTCAAAGCATTTGCTGAGGAACATGAATGTATTAAAGTGCAACTTCTCGCCCTCACCCTAGCCCTCTCCCCAAGGAGAGGGGACAAGACTTTAACTCGCTTCTCCCTAGCAGGGCTGATTAGTTGTCACCAGACAAAATCTCCACGCTTGAGTCTTTGTTCAGCATCCAATGATGTCTGAGAGAATGTCTGGAACGTCTCTTTGCTGCGTTGCTCACCCGCCCCGGAATGCAGGTAGCTTCGCAAGTGCCTTCGGCAACGGGGCTAGCTTTGCGAAGTCCCTTGAGGGACTGAATGCCTTAACCTCTCGTCCAGTCCCTTCAGTGGACTTCGCACCGTTAGACCGTGATTTTCAATCACAGGCGGGTCATGCTATCAACGACTCCTTTCCAGACATTCTCTTAGGGCAATGTGAGACCTCTCTTCGCTGCGATCGCGTCCCGCCCCGGATCGGAAGCTTTCAAGCCCAGCCTAGAGTTGAATGGTGTTTTTGTCGTGCAACTCCTCTATTTGAATGAGAGAACCAGTCCCGATCGCGATGTTGAACTTCATCAGCGATCGATTAACTTGATATCCCGGCAATACTCGAACAATTTGATATTCAGTCGTCAAATCACTCGTGCCATCCCATTTGAGTAATGCCAGTTGATTAGACGCAATCTCACTCAGTTGTGAAACGAAGTCTTCGATGCTGTCACTCACATCAAGAAAAATGCCAGATGATATGAAAATATAACGCTCTTGCAAATCCAATGTAACGCTGGCTCGATATCGTTTCTGCGTCGAGAGATTCAACTCAATGGTGAACGAAATCGAGCTAGGCACGATCGTCCTAACTCCCATGTTGTTTTGTCCTCTCGATTACTTCAAAGAGGACAAAAACAGTGATTGCTCAGATATTCGGTATGGAGAAAAACTATATGCAGGATCTTGATTCCAACCTTTCAAGATCCCATAGCAAAGCTGACGGTGTACAATCATGAACGCCTCCTGAGTTAATGGTACTAACTAGGGATGGAAGTCCTCGGAGTCTGATTTCGTCGATCAGGCTTCGGGGCACAACTTCATCACTGCGATGTATTCTACAAGAGTTTTTTGTTTTTTTGGAATGCTGAGTTTTTGAGAGGGGCGATCGACTCTGGAGAATTCAACCTCCTCAATCCGCCCGTTCTTTAACCTTCTCACCGAAAGAAGAACTAAAAACTCTGAATCTCAAAGCTTTTAGAAAGTACGCCTTGTTATTCTGTTTTAGTATTTAGACTGCGAGGAATACGGTCTATCTATGGTTTTAGAATGATATGCCGCGAATCTATTAGCTTAATCCCTCGAAAGAAGAAATATACTGCAAAGCTATCAGCCCATACCTCTAAACGAACCATTGGGCTGTGGATTATAGACCTAATTCTCTGCGCTTATATAGATGGAGCACGGGGTTAAGCGCGATCTAAATTAGGTTATTGTTAAGCCATATCAAACTTACAGAGGCAAAGTTACACAATGTCAGCCCCTACTGAACAAGAAATCCGAGCGTTTGTTGGGAAAAAATCTGGTTACTATCTCAGTAAGTGGTCTGCTCTGTTGTCTAGCGAAGGGCATGAGGCTGGTTTTAACGTTGCTGGTTTTTGGCTTCCTGGTCTCTGGTTGCCCTATAGAAAGATGTACAAAGCAACTTTGATTTTTTATGGAATTATCATCACTGAATCTATACTTGAACGCATCTTCTTTAAAGAGCCGCCAGCAGGTTTAGGTATTATCGTTAGTATTGCGGGCGCAATGATTTGCGGCGTTTATGGAAATCGTTGGTATTACTCACACACATATAATAAAATTGGTAAATTGCGACGGTTAAACTTATCGGGAGAATCTTTAAGTCAGGCTCTCAGAAGATGCGGAGGAACTAGATTAGTTACAGCCATAGGGTTCCTCATGATGTTTTTAATCATTGAGATTTTAACTTCGAGTGCTATATCTGTGCTGTTAGGGATAGGTTGAGATGAAGCGGTGATTGAGATGGCGATTATAATCGGAGAAATCATCTATGCAGAAGTTAGTCACGATTTATCTAAACCAAGAAGGGTGTCTAATACCAGGAAAGCGAACGGCTGCACAAAGTCATGGTATTGTGCAAGAGCATGTAGAAAGCTACCTTGCTGAGGGTTGGTCAATCAAATCAATTGCAGGTGCAGGAGGTGGGGGCGCAGGGCTTGGTTGTGGTTGGATTGTGGTTGTTTTAGAGAAACTTACGATCGCTAAGTGATATTGGTGCGGAGTCGGAGATTTGTCAGAAAGTATCCCATCCGTAACTCTTTACCCTTTGTGTTGCATAATCGACATAAATACAGAGAGATTTCAGGGTGAAGATTCCAGCAGAGGCGGTTATCCCAGACGAGAAGATAACCCGTTACCTACTTGTGCAGAGAGCTAGGAATGATAAGTCAAAGTTTTTGGCACAGGCTGGATTTACAACAGATGATCCAGAGGCTCTAAGAGCAGCTATCCAGTCAATCGCAGAAGCAGGCGAGGCTGTTGAAGATAGAAGCAATGAGTATGGAGTCTTTCATCAAGTTATAGGAGAACTGGTTGGCGTAAACGGTGTAACCCTATCTGTTGTTACAATTTGGCTACAACGACAGATTGATGGAAAGTTCCAGTTTATAACCCTCAAACCTCTCAAGAAGACTTAAACATGCCCCTAGATCTGTACCAAGAAGTTGCTTTAACCCGCGATTTACCAGAGCATGAACTCAGAGTAGGAGATATTGTAACGTTGATTGATTTTGTCTCTCACCCCAGTAGTGGTGAAGAGGGGTGTGTTCTGGAAGTATTTAATGCGACTGGCGAATCTCTGACTGTGATTGCTGTCCCACTATCTACAGTAGAGGCTCTGCGCCCTGACGAAATCTTAACAGTTCGCTCCTTAGCAAAGGCAAGCTAACATTAGGTCTAGTGATGAGGTCATTCTCCACACTTCAACAGTTGTCCTAAATGAGGTGTTCTAGGGAGATGTAGCGATCGCCTCCAAAAGACTGGAGATTCTACGTGACTTTCCATGCTTAGAATTGAACCAAGCTGTATAAAGTTTAGCTAGGTTTCCGTCTCAGACGATCGCGCCTTCATTCGCCATCCATGCTTCACGACCTGACGCGCACGAGCGATCGCTAAACAGTCATTAGGCACGTCTTCGCTAATCGTTGAGCCTGCGGCGATCGTCACATCTTCGCCAATAGTGAGCGGTGCAATTAACGCATTATTGACTCCCGTTTTGCTGCGATCGCCGATCGTGGTGCGATGCTTCTTCACGCCATCATAATTGGCGGTGATCGTGCCGCCGCCGATATTGACTTGAGTTCCGATCGTGGCATCTCCCAAATAAGACAAGTGAGACGCATTGGTGCGATCGCCCAATGTCGAATTCTTCAACTCGACAAAGTTACCAATTCGGCAACCTTCGCCAACTTCGGCATGACCGCGCAGATGGGCATAAGGTCCGATTCGAGAGCCAGACTTAACGGTGCTATCTGTCACAACTGAGAATAGAACCGTGACATTCTCCCCGATCTGACTATTTTCGATTAAGCTGCTCGGTCCAATTCGGCTCTTGGTTTGAATCAGAGTGTTACCCCGGAGATGAGTCTGAGGCTCAATCACTACATCGGCTTCGAGGGTTACGGTATCTTCGATCGTGATGCTATCCGGGTCAATCAGCGTCACCCCTTGAGCCATCCAGTCATTTTTAATGCGCGTTTGCAAAATCCCGTAAGCGGTGGCGAGTTGCTGACGATCGTTAATGCCCAAAATCTCTTGATGATCGTCAACATCCACCGTCATGACTGGACTCAGATAATTCACGGCATCAGTCAAATAATATTCTTGCTGATCATTATTGCTGGTCAGATTTGGCAACACCGCCTCTAAATCCTGCCATCGGAAGCAATAAATTCCAGCGTTCACACGACGATTTTGCTTCTGAGCAGGACTGCAATCGCGGTCTTCCACAATCTGAGTCAGAATATTATTGCCATCGCAAAACACTCGTCCATATCCTTTAGGGTTGAGGATTTGAGCCGTTAGAATCGTTGCTGCATTGTTGTGTTCTCGATGCGTCTCTAGCAATCGTTGCAGCGTAGCAGGTCGTAATAACGGAACGTCACCATTCAAAACCAGCAAACTTCCTTCAAACCCTTTTAAATGCGGCAGCAACTGTTGAATCGCGTGTCCGGTGCCCAACTGCTCGGTCTGTTCAACAAACTCTACGTCGGCATAACGATCGCCCTGACGGGTCATCGCCTCTTTGACGAGTTCTCCCCGATAGCCGACAATCACCAACCGCCGCACAGGACTGATCTCAGTCGCTCCGTCTAAGACTCGCTCAACCAGCGATCGACTTCCCAAGCAGTGCAGGACTTTTGGCAAGTCCGATTTCATCCGCGTTCCTCGCCCAGCCGCCAAGATTGCTACCGCTACCATGTTCTCTTAGTCTATTTACTCCAACGGAGTATACCTTGCGTCTGGGCATTGTTTCCAGCCAGAATGTGAACACCCAGCAAGATAAGTCGAGATCGTAGACTAAGAAGAGAGGAAGCCCCAGTTTGCCTAAAAAAATTAGAGAACTAAAACGCTTACTTCTTTCAGCAGGGTTTGACTACGAACCTGCAAAAGCTAGTCACAGCAAGTGGTCTCATCCGAAACTATCCCAAAAAATCGTGATCGCTGGTAAGGATGGAAGTGATGCTAAACGTTATTTGGAAAGTCAAGTCGATGAGGCGTTAGAAGACTTAGCAAGGTTAAAAGAGGAGCCAAGAGAATGAAGTACACGATCGTAATTCAGTGGTCAGACGAAGATCAGTGCTTTGTCGTTCTATTGCCCGAATTCACCGATATTATGCAGCCTGTCACACATGGAGACACTTACGATGAGGCGCTTAAGAATGCTCAAGAAGTTTTAGAACTCTTAGTATCAGCTCTAAAGTCAGGTGAGCCATTACCACCAAAAAGATTTGGGCAAACGCTTTAAATCGCCTGGTGAGAATTTTCTACGAACTTCACGATCGCCCTGTAAAGTCTTGAACAATCGACGCTATGATCGATTTCTTCGACCTATTCTCACCCTCTAAATTTAGGATTTTGCTCAGTGACTAAGACCCATTCAGACTTTCTGGCAAGCGCTGATCCCGCGATCGCCGACCTGATTCAGCAGGAACTACATCGCCAACAGGATCACCTCGAACTGATTGCAAGCGAAAACTTTACGTCTCCTGCGGTGATGGCAGCACAAGGCTCAGTGCTGACCAACAAATACGCAGAAGGGCTACCCGGCAAGCGCTATTACGGAGGGTGTGAGTTTGTCGATCGCATCGAGCAACTCGCTATCGATCGTGCCAAAGAGTTATTTGGAGCCGCTCACGCCAATGTGCAGCCTCACTCTGGAGCGCAAGCAAACTTTGCGGTGTTTCTGGCTCTGCTCAAGCCGGGTGACACGATTATGGGCATGGATTTATCCCACGGGGGACACCTGACTCACGGTTCGCCTGTCAACGTGTCGGGTAAGTGGTTTAATGTCTCTGACTATGGCGTGAGTCAAGAAACCGAACAGCTTGACTACGATCAGATTCGCGATTTGGCGCTTAAGCATCGTCCTAAAATGCTGATTTGTGGATATTCTGCTTATCCACGGGTGATTCAGTTTGATAAGTTTCGGGCGATCGCCGACGAGATTGGTGCCTATCTCTTAGCTGACATTGCCCACATTGCCGGACTCGTCGCCACCGGACTTCACCCCAATCCGGTACCCTATTGCGATGTCGTAACGACCACCACTCACAAAACTCTGCGCGGACCCAGAGGCGGATTGATTCTGACTCGCGATGCTGACTTAGGCAAGCAGTTTGATAAAGCCGTGTTCCCCGGTTCGCAAGGTGGACCGTTAGAACACGTCATTGCGGGTAAAGCCGTCGCGTTTGGGGAAGCACTCAAGCCAGAATTTAAAACCTACTGCGGTCATGTGATCGAAAACGCGAAAGCACTGGCAGCACAGCTACAGCAGCGTCAGTTCAAAATCGTTTCGGGTGGCACCGACAATCATCTAATGCTGGTAGATCTGCGCTCGATCGACATGACAGGCAAACTTGCTGATCAGTTGGTGAGCGGAGTCAACATCACGGCAAACAAAAACACGGTGCCGTTCGATCCAGCCTCGCCGTTTGTCACAAGCGGTTTGAGATTGGGATCTCCTGCAATGACGACTCGTGGCATGGGCACGGTTGAGTTTACTGAGATTGCAAACATTATTGCCGATCGTCTTCTCAGCCCTGACAATGAGACGGTTGCTCAAGATTGTCGTCGTCGAGTTGCCGCCCTCTGCGAACGGTTCCCTCTCTATCCTCATCTTTCTCAGTCTGTTCCTGCACTGGTCTAGGTAAAAGAGCCGAAATTTTAGCGTTCCTCCGGGCACTCAGTAAGAACGGAAGAAGTATAGCGGTAGGGCATTCTTGAATGAATGTCCTACTTCATGGACGGCATTTACAGAAGGACAACCCAGACCTAAAATTCTCACGCAAATTTTTTTGCAACTTTACCAAAATGGTTGCGCTTAATAATTCTTTGCTGAGTATCATCTGAGATGTAGTAAACTCTGCCTGACAACTTACTGTCCTCCTTATTGATATTTCAGATGCCCTTTCATCTGTATCACTTCATTGCATTCATAGTTTCTGTGCTGGTCGTCTTCTGGAGCACCCCGCTCGTCAAGAAGATTGCTCTCAAAAGTGGACGGGTCGATCTCCCTGGAGGTCGTAAAGTTCATAGTCGCCCAACGGTGCGGCTCGGAGGTGTGTCAATCTTTTTAGGGGTCGTTTCTGCCCTGCTCGTCGTTTGGTGGACGGGCGGATTTGGCGTTTTGCCTCCTGGTAAAGAATATGAGGTCTGGGGAGTGACGATCGGAGGACTTGCCTTCTTCTTGATCGGACTCGCAGACGATTTATTTAATTTGTCTCCAAGAACGCGATTAATCTTACAAGTCATCGTCGCCAGCCTTGCCTGGAAAGCAGGGGTGCAGATTGAGTTTCTGACCAATCCGCTCTCTGGTTTGTTTCCGCTCGCTGACTGGATTAGCCTCCCGATCACGGTGATCTGGCTCGTAGGAATGGCAAACGCCGTTAATTGGATCGACGGCTTAGACGGGCTAGCAGCAGGCGTTTCTGGCATCGCTGCGATCGTCATGCTGATCACCTGTCTGTTTATGCAACAGCCTGCGGCGGCTCTGATTGCGGCGGCTCTGGCAGGTGGAACTTTAGGATTTTTACGCTATAACTTCAACCCAGCTCAAATTTTCATGGGGGATGGAGGAGCCTATTTTATTGGGTTTACCTTGGCAGGAGTTGGCGTGATTGGGTTGGTGAAAAGTGTCACCACGGTCGCCGTCTTATTGCCTTATGTAATTCTGGCGGTGCCGATTATTGATATGTCAGCGGTGATTCTCGATCGTCTCCGTCACGGCAAGTCTCCTTTTATCGCAGACAAACGCCACCTCCATCACCGTCTGCTTAAAGCCGGACTCTCTCATCGATTAGCGGTTCTGTTTATCTACTCGCTGACGCTGTGGGTCGGCAGCCTAGCCCTCGCGGTGTCTGGAATGCCGAGTGGTTTAGCTTATGCGATCGGGGCGACAGCTTTACTCAGTTTCACGAGTTGGCAAGTGTGGCGAACTGCACGATGATGAAACATTCAGTCCCTCAGTTTTATTCTCTATGAGTTCAAGCGCAGAGATTATCAGCGTTGGCACTGAGTTGTTGCTGGGCAATATTCTTAACTCAAATGCTCAGTTTATCGCGCAGCAACTCGCTCAGTTGGGCATTCCTCACTATTATCAAACGGTGGTGGGCGATAACCCCGATCGCCTCAAACGCGCGATCGCCGTTGCGTCTGAGCGGTCTCAGATTTTGATTTTCACAGGCGGGTTAGGTCCAACGCCCGATGATTTGACGACTGAGACGATCGCTGATTTTTTCAACGCGCCTCTAGTTGAAAACTCAGAAGTGGTTGCAGACATTGCTCAAAAGTTTGCTCAACGCGGGCGAGAAATGACCGACAACAACCGCAAACAGGCGTTGGTTCCTCAAGGGGCAGAGATTCTCTACAATCCGGTGGGCAGCGCTCCGGGGATAATTTGGCAACCTCGATCGGGTGTGACGATTCTCACATTTCCAGGGGTGCCAACCGAGATGAAGGAAATGTGGCGACAGATTGCTGTTCCCTACTTAAAAAGCCAAGGGTGGGGTCAGGAAATCATTGTCAGTCGAATCCTAAAGTTTTGGGGTTTAGCAGAGTCGAGTCTGGCGGACAAAGTAGCCGACTTTTTTGATTTGCAAAATCCTACCGTTGCCCCTTACGCCAATTTTGGGGAAGTCAAACTCCGCATTTCTGCGAAAGCTCCGTCTGAAGAGGCGGCTTATCAAATCATTGCACCCGTTGAAGAACAGCTTCGGCAAATCGGCGGGTTGGATTGCTATGGCAGTGACGAAGACACGATCGCGTCGGTCGTCGGTGAACTGCTCACGGTCACTCAAACAACGCTTAGTGTCGCAGAATCCTGCACAGGTGGCGGATTGGGTCAACTGCTGACGAGTGTTTCCGGCAGCTCTCGCTATTTTTGGGGCGGCGTGATCTCCTACGACAATTCTGTCAAACAAAATCTGCTGGGGGTCGATCCCGAAGCCTTGGCACAGCATGGAGCCGTCAGCGCGATCGTGGCGCAGCAAATGGCAGTTGGTATCCGATCGCGCCTCAACACCACTTGGGGAATTAGCATCACGGGTGTTGCCGGTCCCGACGGGGGCACTGAGATAAAGCCAGTAGGACTGGTGTATATCGGGCTGGCGGGTCCAGATGATCAAGTCACAAGTTTTGCCCACCAGTTTGGGGAGCGAGGGCGCGAGTGGGTCAGACACGTTAGCGCCTGTAGTGCGATCGACCATCTGCGTCGAAAACTTCTCAGCGATCCCCTAATACACGAATAAACCCCTTGATTCCAGCGTGTAATTCGCTATCATTTAGGAGTGGCGAAAAAAATGATCAGGGTGACAGTTGGTTTTCCGGTTATACCCTGTTAATATCTGATCAGGTTTTCGTGAAGTTTTGGTCTAGGTAAGTCAAGCTTAAATAGACCAGCAAGCAGTCCAAGTGATATTCAAGGAGCCGTCTGTTCAATGGATTACATTGAAAAGGTGCTGGAAAAGCTAAAAGAATGGACACGCAGACTCATCGAAGCGCTGCTAGGTCCAGAGGTTCAGCCTGAAGCAGAGCCGATTCCGGTGCCTGTGAATGACCCACAGCGTCGTCGTTAACTTGTTCTAGTAATCGATTGCAAAGCATTTTGGTTCTCCACGGACCGAACCTTAATCTTCTGGGTAAACGAGAACCTGGAGTTTATGGAGTCGTTACGCTGGACGAAATAAATCAGATGTTGGAGCGGGAATCGCAAGTGTTGCAGGTCAAGTCTGTTGCGCTACAGTCCAATCACGAAGGTGTTTTGATAGATGCGATCCACGGTGCGTTAGGTCAGCATGAGGGGATCTTAATCAACGCTGGAGCCTATACTCACACGAGTGTAGCGCTGCGAGACGCGATCGCTGCGGTCAATCTTCCAACCGTGGAGGTTCATCTCAGCAATATTTATCGCCGCGAAGAATTCCGTCACCATTCTTATGTTGCTGCGGTGGCGATCGGGCAGATCAGCGGCTTCGGTGTCGAAAGCTACCGATTGGGGCTACACGCGCTGGTAAATTATCTCAAGCAGTTCTAACGATACAGACTAATTATTACTCTACAGAGGCGTTGAATGCAGCGTCTTTTTTAATGGAAAAATCGGTTCATTTAGCGGTCAACGGCACTTTAATGCAAGGGCTGGAATTGAATAAGAATTTGGTTTCCGTCAGAGCAACCTTCCTTCGAGAGACGACGACCGAATCTGCGTATCGGCTGTGGTCGATCGACGATCGTCACCCCGCTATGCTGAAAGTTGCGGAAGGAGGAGTCGCGATCGCGGTCGAAGTTTGGGCGGTTCCGGCTAGTGGAGTCAGCGCTTTGTTGATGCTAGAACCTGCTGGGCTGTGTATTGGCAAAGTGCGGCTATCAGACGGGGAAGAAGTTTTAGGCGTGCTGGGAGAACCGTTTCTCTGTGAAGGAAAGCGAGAGATTACTCAATTTGGTGGATGGCGATCGTATATTCGTGAAATCACAAAAGATTAACTTTCGAGACAGTGCGTTTAGTTTTTAGGAGTCGGAATGACAGATCACATAGATTCGGCTAAATGCGTCGATCACATCGCTGCATTCATCGGCTTGCCGCTTGACCCTGAACACCGTCCGGGAGTGGTGACAAACTTCGAGCGAATTCAAGCGATCGCGCAACTCGTGATGGAGTTTCCTCTTCCTGATACGATCAAAGCCGCCCCTGTATTTGAGCCATGAACCAGTCTTATCCCGATGCAACTCAGATTGCAGAAACCATTCGAGGACAAGCGGTGTCTGCTCGATCGGTCGTTGCAGCGTCCTTGGCTCGAATCGCCGAACAAGACCAGACCTACAACTGTTTCACCACGGTTCTGGCTGATTCAGCGTTGACGGATGCCGATCGGATTGATCAGGCGATCGCCGCAGGTGAAGATCCGGGTGCGCTGGCAGGAGTGCCGTTTGCGGTCAAAGATTTGTTCGACATTCAAGGAGTGACCACGTTAGCAGGGTCTAAAATCGAGGCTGAACAGCCACCTGCATCAAAGGACGCAGTGTTGGTGACTCGACTCAAACAAGCCGGAGCCGTGTTGGTGGGGGCGCTCAACATGGACGAATATGCCTATGGATTCACCACCGAAAACGCTCACTATGGAGCATCGCACAACCCCCATGATGGGAGTCGAATCACGGGCGGCTCATCCGGCGGATCGGCGGCAGCGATCGCCGCTGGTTTGGTGCCCATCACGCTCGGTTCAGATACCAATGGCTCGATTCGAGTCCCCTCAGCCCTGTGCGGAATTTTTGGCTTAAAACCGACCTACGGACGACTTTCTCGATCGGGCGCTTACCTGTTCTCAAGCAGTTTGGATCATTTGGGCGCGTTTGCTCGATCGACTCGCGATATCGCCACGGTCTTCGATGTACTACAGGGATCTGATCCGACTGATCCGGTTTGCACTCAGCGTCCGCCTCAACTTTGCGCCCCAGAACTCCATAGAGGATCTGAGGGACTGCGGATCGCGATCGCGGGTGGCTATTTTGCAGAAGGGGCAGAACCCGAAGTGTTTGAAGCGGTCGAACAGGTCGCCAAGGCGCTGAACGTAAGTCAGAAAGTCATTATTCCAGAAGCGCATCGCGCTCGTGCGGCAGCGTTTGTGATCACCTCGTGCGAGGGGGCAAATTTGCACTTTGCAGATTTAAAGACTCGACCTCAAGATTTTGATCCGGCAACCCGCGATCGCTTTCTAGCAGGCTGTCTTGTTCCGGGTCATTGGTATGTGCAAGCGCAACGATTTCGCAGTTGGTATCGTGATCGCGTTCGTGAGATTTTTCAACACGTTGATATCATTCTGGCTCCGACTACGCCCTGTTCTGCACCGCTCATCGGTCAGGAGCAGATGACCCTAAACGGGGTCAACGTGCTGACCCGTCCAAACCTGGGAATGTTTACGCAACCGCTCTCGTTTGTTGGCTTACCGATTATTTCGGTGCCTATTCAGCGATCGGGTCAGTTGCCATTAGGGGTGCAGATCATCGCGGCTCCTTACAACGAGGCTCTTGTTCTACGAGTCGCTTCTGAACTAGAGACACGCGGGATTGTATCTGCCCCTGTGCCTCGCTAAAAATCCGCGTTCCCATTTAAGGTAATTATGAAGAAAACGTTGTTTATCGGCTCTCTGCTGCTGTTCAGCGCTGGATTGGGACTGAAACCGATCGTGTCTCAAACAGTCGCAAAGCAGGTTGTTAACCTGACTCAATCTCCTGCTGCTCGTGTGTCTCAGCCCAAAGTCGAACTATTGAACGCAGGCGCGCAACCTCAACAAGTTCTGCGCTTTAAACCTGTGGTGAATACAACTGAGACAAGCACCATCAGCCTAAATATTGCTGTGAAATCATCAAGTCCGGGTATGGCGGGCACACCCCGATCGATCAAATTGCCCTCGACCAAAATGACAATGGAGACGATCGTCACGAAGATCGATCCCAATGGTGACATTCACTATAAGTTTCGCTACACCGACGCAGACATAACGGGCGATGCCTCGATTCCGGCTGCTGTGCTCAAAGCGGCACAAACTGAGGTAAAGAAGATGGTCGGCGTGAGCGGTTTATTTGTGATGGACAATCGGGGAACCACAAAATCGACGAGTCTATCGATCCCCAAAGAGGTAGATGCCACGACTCGCCAAATGTTAGAGCAATCGTTCCGATCGCTCGATCAGCTTTCTGCCCCTCTGCCCGAAGCAGCCGTTGGAATCGGTGCCAAATGGAGGACGTTGATGCCCGTCAAGCTCTATGGAATTAACCTCAACCAAACGGGAACCTACGAGCTAGTGAGTTTGAAAGACGGGGTTGCCACTCTCAAAGTGGGCGTTGAGCAACAGGCACAGGGTCAAAAGATTGCTATGACAGGAATACCGAAAGGAGTGGATGTGACGCTTAAGTCGTTAAACACAACGGGACAGGGACAAATGACGGTGCGCCTCGATCGCTTGCTTCCCTCGATCGCCACGCTTTCATTGACATCGGCGGCTCAGATTCAATCAGCCATGCCGGGAATGTCTAAGGCGATAACAGTCGGCACCGAAACCCAAATGAACATGGTGTTGCAGTCAAAATAGCGATTGGTAGGGATAAATAATAGGAATTTGTCCCTACCAGTCACTACTCATAAGAATTTCCAGCCACCTTGCCCCGAAACACAACATAGGAATAGAGGTTGTAAAACAACATCACGGGAATGAGAGTGCCCACAAAAATGATCATGATCACTAACGAACTGGGATCGGCGGATGCCTCATAAATGGTGATCTGAGTGGGAATGATGTAGGGAAACACCACTAACGCTAATCCTAGAAAGGTGAGAACGAATAAAAGAATTGTCCAGATAAAAGGGGCGCGTTCTTGTTTGCGATCGAGACTTTTCAACAATCGCCAAATCAAGAAAATCCCCAAAAAGGGAATCACGGCAAACACATACAGCAAGGGTGGCTCAAACAATTTAGTCCGCGCACTTTCGTAAAAGATCGGCGTGCTAACAGTGATGAAAATTGCCCCCACCAAAGTTGTCCAGGCGGAAAGTTTGGCGCTTTGATAATGAGTTGTCTGCAACTCTCCTTCGGTTTTCCAAATCAGATAGGTTGAGCCAATCAACACATAAGCCTGAATCAGCGTCAATGCCACCAGCACCGATTGCCAGGTGAGCCAGTCCCAAGTGCCGCCGATAAAGTAGCCTTTTTCATCGACTTTGATCCCAAATAGAACAGCACCGAGCGCAAATCCTTGACCGAGAGCCGCCGCAAAACTCCCCGCACCAAACGCAAAATTCCAAAAGAACTTGCGGGTTGACTGTTCGCGAAACTCAAACGCCACCCCCCGAAAAATAAACCCAAACACCATAATAAAAATCGGGATGTAGAGGGCACTCAGAATCGTTCCATAAGCGCGAGGAAACGCCCCAAATAAGCCGCCTCCCATCAGCACTAGCCAGGTTTCGTTTGCGTCCCAAATGTTGCTAAGGCTAGTCATCAACAGTCCGCGTCGATCGTCGTCATCAGAGGTTAATGACAAGATGCCAACTCCTAAATCAAAGCCATCAAGCATGACGTAGAGAAAGAGAAACAGACCCAACACGCCAAACCAGACCTGCGGCAAAAAATACTTCAGCGTTTCCATTTACGTTCCTACTGTTGGGCTTCTACAGGACGCTCATCGGGCACAAATTCGCCGGGAGTGGTGTCGATCGCGGGTTGGTTCACATTGACTCCTGGAATGGGCAAGTCAAAATTGGGACCTTTGCGAACAATGCGACTGCCAAAGTAAAGATAAGACACAAACAGCAGCGCATACACGGCAGCAAAACAGATCAGCGATGTTAAAACATTACTGGCTGGCACCAGCGAAGCAGAGTCTACAGTGCGAATTTTGTTATAGAGTGTCCACGGCTGACGACCTGTGCAGCGCACAATCCAGCCTGTCTCGACCGCAATATAGCCAAGCGGAGCCGAAAACATCCAGGCGCGCATCAGCCAGCGCTGTTTGGCAATGTTTTCATCTGATAGTTTGCCGCGCAGCCACTGAACGGCGGTGAGCAGCGTCATAGCTGCCAAGAAAAAGCCAATCCCGATCATGATGCGAAACGAGTAGTAGATCAGTCCTAACGCTTGAGGACGGTTTTCTGGCTTCCACTCCTTTAAGCCGAGAACGGGTTCAGACAGATTTTTCTTGAATTCCAAAATGTAGCCCAACGCTCCAGGAACACGGATTTCCCAATCATTTTTCTCAGTTTTTTTGTTGGGAAGGGCAAGAAGCGTCCAGTCAGCAGGTTTTCCAGCGGGCGAGGTTTCCCACTGTGCCTCCATTGCGGCAAGTTTAGCGGGTTGATAGCGATAGACCAGTTCGGCGCTGACGTGACCCATGTAGATTTGCAGAGGAGCCACGATCAACGTGATTGCGAGGACGAGCTTGAGCGTTTTGGCAAAGAAGGCGGCGTGGCGATCGTTCAAAATATACCAAGCGCTTATGCCGCCGATCACAAACAGCGAAGTCTCGAACGTGGCGAAGAACATGTGGGTGATGCTCGTCGCCGCCGATGGATTAAAGAGTGCCTGAAAGTAGTCGGTCACCATAAATTTGCCGTCTACCAAGTCGCCTCCGGCTGGAGTCACCATCCAAGAGTTTGCCGTCAAAATAAAGACGACGGACAGATTTGCACCGACAGCGACCAAAATCGTAGACAAATAGTGAATGGCGGGGTTGACGCGCTCCCAGCCAAACAGCATGATGCCTAAAAAAGCGGCTTCGAGCATAAATGCCCAAGATGCCTCAAACCCCAAGACGCTGCCAAAAAAGTTGCCGACCGCATCTGAAAAGGGTGCCCAATTCGTTCCAAACTGAAATTCTAAGGGAATTCCAGTCGCGACTCCGACCCCAAAATTGAGGACATAAAACTTTGCCCAAAATCGAGCATGGAGATAGTAGTCAGGATTACGAGTTTTGAGCCACAGTCCTTCAATAACGACGAGATAAATTCCCATCCCGGTGGTGAGAATGGGAAAAATAACGTGAAAGATGGCGGTCAGCGCAAACTGTATCCGAGACAGCGTAACGGTATCAGACAAAAAATCCATTCGTGTATCTCCAATCCATCAAAGATCGTGTGGAATTGCGTTACCCAAGTCGTAGCAGAGATACTCGGATTGGTTGAGTTTTCTAATGATGTTTTAACGTGTTGATGTCGTTTGAAATACAAAAAGAATGATGCGTGAAAAATTGAAGATGAGTTTTACAACGCGTCTTTTGACACAGCGATCGGGATCACTACGCATCTCAACTGATTCACCACATCCAATCGCAAATTTACATGGTATTCCTGACTACCAAAGTTTTTCAACGAACACTTCAATAGATCTGTCTTAAAATTCAGGGATTATTTCTAGCATGAATTCAAAGTTTAATAGAAATTTTATTGATAGTTTGGTAGCCCGAAATTTAGTAATAAATATTCATCGTTTTGATCAAAGCGGCTGAATCAGAAACCGCCCCAAATACGCCACCCTGCATTGTGACCATCTTTAAAGCAGCAAGATGGTTGCCGTAGTCGGTTGCGCCTGTGCAGTCAGAAAGTAAGAGGCATTCATAGCCTCGATCGTTGGCATCTCGCATGGTCGTATGCACACAAACATCGGTTGTAATGCCCGCCAGCACAATGTTTTGAATGCCTTGACGCTTCAGCAGCAAATCCAGATCGGTAGCATAAAAAGAACCTTTGCCCGGTTTGTCGATCACGGCTTCTCCGGGCAGCGGTGCCAAATCAGGGATGATCTCCCAGCCTGGTTCACCTCTCACTAAAATCTTGCCGCATGGACCGGAATCGCCAATGCCTGCGCCGATTTGCCGACTGCGCCACTGTTTATTTTCGGGCAGATCCGCTAAGTCGGGTCGATGTCCCTCGCGAGTATGCATAATGTGAAAACCTTTTGCACGAGCCACCGAGAGCAACGTTTTGATTGGCTCGATCGGTGCCCGTGTCAGCGACAAGTCATACCCCATGCGATCGACATAGCCCCCGATTCCACAAAAATCGGTTTGCATATCGATCACCAAAATCACCGTATTCTGTGGGCGCAAATCCCCGTTAAACGGATAGGGATACGGATCTGCCTCTACATAACATCCCACAAGCCACCTCCATCACGACTGAACTCCGCTCGCCAAGGGAGTGCCTTCATAGGAACGAGTCGGTTCAGAAAATCCACACGCGGTTCCGTCTGTGTGAACCACTTCATCTTCCCAAGGCAAGCGATAACCGCCTTCTACCATATCTTGCATGTAGGTGTAGGGGCAATCCTGAGCGCCGCCCTTAACCGCAACATAACCACGATGCCCAAACTGGTAGATATTATTCTCAACTGCCCAAACGCGACGGGCTTCTTGCACCAGCTTGGGGCGCACCTCTCCAGTAATGATTTCGTCGGGGCGACCGTTGCCCGTCACGAGAGGAGTGCCATCAAAATTGACGATCGTCCCTTCGCCCATTGAGTCAAAGGTGCCGTCGCTGCCACACATGCAGACCGACGCGGTGTAAATCAGATTACAGAATGCGTTTGCCTGATTTGTGATGTTCCAGGCGTGACGAATCGGGGCGGTGTAGCCTGCCGTGCGAATCATGATATCGGCTCCCTTATAAGCGCATTCTCTCGCCACTTCAGGAAACATCCCATCGTGACAGATAATCAGCGCCAGCGTGCTGCCGTTGGGACCTTCACAAACTGGAATGCCCAGATTTCCTGGCTCCCACGGCTCGACAGGCACCCAGGGATGCAGCTTGCGATAGTAGAGTTTGAGGTCTCCTCGATCGTCAATAATAATCCCACTGTTGTAGGGGTTGCCGTGGGGGTTGTGTTCCATGATCGAGAAACAACCCCAAATTCGGTTTTGTTGACAGGCGGCTTTAAATGCTGCAACTTCGGCACCGTCAAGCCGACACATAATCTCTGGGTTGGTATCCATCGATAACCCATGCAGAGAATATTCTGGAAACACGACCAAATCCATTGAGGGCGAGTTGCGTCGAGCTTTAGCAACCATGCCGCAAATGCGCTGTGTCTGCATTGCCAGATCATTCGCAGTCGCCACAGTCGGCAACTGAAGCTGCACAAGCCCTAAAACGACTCCATCTGGCGATTTGTTGAGTCCACCCAATCCACTCATATTCAATCTCCCAAAGCTTGTAGTGTAATGTGCCTACCTTAAGGATTTACAGAATTGGGAGAACTAATTGAGTATTGATAAGCACTTTTTGGTGTGAGGAATCGATCGCTTATTTAATCAAAGCTAGGCGCTTTAGCTCTGCGTTGACCTTGGCTTCCATCTCAGACCGAGTGGAGGGGTCGATCATCTGGCGCTGAAAGCCGTTAAACTCGTCTTGGCTGAGCTTATATTTGTCATACACGATCGCTTTTCTCTGGGTAGCAAACCCGGCACAGATGCCTCTGACTTGATCGCGCACATTGGCTTGAACTTGGTCAACATTGCTGCAAACATTGCTAGGTGCATTGCCGCCCGTCAGTCTCTTAACCTCTTCATCAAGGGGTCTGCGGGTGATTTCAAGCTCATAGGCGGCTCTGACATAGCGGGTAAAGACAGATTCTTGAGACTGAGCGTAAGCAGCCGAATCAAACAGATGAGAGGTTTGTCTGGATAGGTTTGGCGTGAAGCCAGAGAGAAGACCTAACGTAGAGAGCGTTCCTAATACTAGCGATCGAGCCAGCATTTTGTTCAAACGAGCAGGTAAATGAAAAACGCAGTTTATCATAGGTAGTGTGACATTCCGAAAACTAGCACACGGGTAAGTGTTAATGATCATGAATTATTTTATGGGCAAGAAGTTCCACAAAACTGCAAGGTTTTAAATTCGATCGTCAAGTGACTTTTGTCATAAATCTTTTATGGTTTGAAGAGTTGACACAGCTCGATCGCTTTCGTCTGCAAGGTCGAAGTTTCTTCTGCTCCACGTTTGAGGCTAAATTCTAGCTCAAGGAGGAGCGGTAAGGTCTGCTGCAACTGGTTTACAGAGATTTTAGCGAGTTCTTTTTGCAGAAAATAAAGCTTTTTAGGATTGTTGAGTTCGGCGGCTTGAGCGATCGTGCGATCGTCTCGTTCTCCCGACTCCAGCATGACTTTGATCCACAATCGTTGACGAAACTGTCCGATTAGAGTCGCCAGAATTTTGAGGGCAGGTTCGTTTTGACGCAGCAACTCTGTCACCAGTTCCAGCGCCCGATCGGTCTTGCCTTCGAGAATTGCCGCAACCAACTGCAAGCTGTTTTGAGTGCTAGCGGTGATCAGAGGGGCGATCGCGTCTACGCTCAGCGGCTGGCTTGACTCACTGCCCAACAGCCGAATCTTTTCTAAATCGCTATAGAGTTGCCGCGTGTTATTGCCAACTGCCTCCGCCAAAAATTCGGCACTGTCTGAGGTCAGCTTGACTCCCAGTTCTTGAGCAATTTTTCGCACTTGCCCAATCAACAAGTCGGTCTTCCAGGGCGGAATCGGTGAAAATTCCTGAATAGAGGCGTATTTCTGAAGCAGCTTCGTCGATTTGAGCCGTCCATCTGGCTTGCTAGGGCTAGTGAATAGTAACGTCGTTGTTTTCAGGATTGAGGGAAGCGTCCGTTCTAGCTCTACCAGCAGACTTTCTGAGCAGCGCTGAGCCAGCGTTGTATCGATGAGCCACACAAAGCGATCGCCCGCTCCAAACGGCGGAGTCATTGCCTGATTGAGTCCTTGGATCACTGAGTCAGGATGCTCAGGCGCAATCTTATCCATGTTAAAACTCTCCCAAGCTGGATCAAGCACCTTTTTCTGAAGCGCTTTGACGGCTTGAGCGATCGCGAAGCTATCTTCTCCCCAATAGACGTAAATTGCCATACACCCGCTTTAGACCTTGGACTTTAGACTGTAAACTGATCAGAGTCCAGCGTCTAGAGTTTTGATTCTTAAAGATTTTTAAGATGATCCCCGCTCCACAAGGGTTGGGCAGAAATGCTGAGATGACCCTAAAGCAAAGCGGCACTTTGCCGTTAGATTAAGGGTGGACTTCTAAACACATCGATTTACAGCGCGAGGCGATCGAGATTGGACGAAAACTATCAGACCTACCTTAATCGGGTGATGCGGATGACGCTCCCAGAGACCTACAGGTCGCAGGTGCAGCACATTCAGGAGTCGCCCAAGTTTCAACAACATCCCGTCAAAGGGTGGCAACCTACCAATTTTCCGGGCTATACCGTCATCACCCCGTGCGGAGTAGCCGATTGCGAAAATGCCGCTCTTTACGATCGCTTGAAACCGCTACAAGCTCAGTTGATGCAGCAGTTAGGCGAACTTCTGCTTGCAGTGCCGTCCAAAAGCTTTCATATGACGCTGGCAGATTTGATCTGGGACAGTGCCTATCGCCATGCTAGCGAGAATCCTGACTTTGAGGGGCAGTTGCGCGATCGTATCGCCGACAGTTTTCAACAAAGCCAAGCGATTTCTCGAAATAAGCCGATTCGCTTTCAGGCGTTGGGGTTGATGGTGATGCCACGCGCGATCGGACTTTGTTTGGCTCCGGCGGATGAAGAGTCTTACGATCGAGCGCTTAAACTGCGACGAGCGATTTACCAAAACCCCGATGTGATCGCGATCGGAATCGAGCAGCAATACTACTTTACGCCGCACATCACGCTGGGCTATTTTGGCAATGTTGAAGCGGGGGTAGACTCCGATCGACTAAGCAAAGCCTTAAACGACTTTAATCAACAGTGGGTAGACGGTCAGCCTCAAGAATTTTGGGTGCATCGCGCCGAGCTTCAAAAATTCGACAACATGACTCACTACTATCGAGAACCTGACTGGGCAGCGTTTGAGTTTTGACGCTACAAATTGACTGCCCACAACATGCCTGCTGTTGTCAGCAAAAAGAGTAAGCCCATTGCCCCTGCCAGGGGCTTTTTTTTAAGACCAGTCAGCCATTCAGACGTGCGCCCCGTATAGCGAATCAGGTCGGCTGAGTCTAGGCTTGCCATCCCAAAAACCCAGCCTGCGTGTAAGCCCCAAGCAAGCCCTAGCTGATTGCGATCGACGAGCCGCGCCAAACAGAGCACCATGCCCATCAGCCACAGCCCCGGCAGTTGAGGAATATTTTCTCGTCCTTCCCAAACTAGATGAAGCAGGGCGAAAATTAGACTAGAGACGATCGCGCCACTCCAAAGTCCATAGGCTTGCTCTAGTTGCCCTAGCAAAAATCCTCGAAAAATCAGTTCTTCGGTAACACCAATCCAAAGTCCTAACCCCAACGTGGGCAGAAGCACCGATCGCAACTGCTTCCAGTTCTCTGATTTCCACTCGATCCAGCCCAGTAGAGTTTGAACGCCAAACAGAATGGACAACCCGATCGTTCCTAGTGCCAAACCGCGACTGACTGAGATCAGAAGATCAAGATTCCAGGACAGCCCATAGCGAGCGAAGGGAACATTTTGAACCCAGGCGGCTGCCCAAAGCACGATCGGAGCCAGCAGATAAAGTGACGCAACGAGCGGCAGCTTTTGACGAATTTCTAAAGGCTTAAACGGGTGCCACTTGAGCGCGATCGCTAAAGGCACCGCGATTGGGAGCCAAATCGCTATCCAAACTGCAAAAAAAACACCTACCTTTAAGAACATCGGCGCTTCCGCAAAAAATGGATGAGCACGATCGAAGAAGGTAGGCATAAAACAAGCTAAAAATGAAGAATGTTAGCGATCTCGCGATCGTCTTTTAGGCTAGTTTATTCTTCTTCATCCTCAACAACACTGGTTTGCTCGGTCTTATCTGCGTCGATTTGAATGAGATGAATGTGCTTGTAGCCCAGCTTAATTTCAAACTCATCGCCCGGTTTTAAACCCATTGCTTTGGTGTAGGCTGCACCGATCACAATTTGCCCATTTTGATGCACACTCACGCGATAAGTCGGCTCTCGCCCTCGACCATCTTTTGACCCTTCTGGACTGAGTGGAACCCCTCTTGCCTCCAACACAGCATGATAGAAGTCTGTTAGGTTGACGCGAGTTTGACTATCTTTAGTAACCGTGTAATAGCCACAACGCTTCGCCCTTTCTCGACGGGGCAATTGTGACAGTTCTTTTACTTTTTGAAGTAACGCTTTCCCTATTAAAGGGGCAGTTGCAGTTTCAGTCATCTGCTACAGAATATCCCTAGATTACTGAAATGGTAAATAGAGCCAATGGTCAATGTTTGACCTAATAAAATATATCCCTAATCTGCTCTATTTGCACAACATTTTTGTCTAAGTTGCCGAGTGTTTGTTAGATCAATAATTTTTTCTCGATCGTTGCTAGAAGCCGATAATTTTGACCTGCTGACTTTAACCTCGCCCTAACTTCATCAAAGATTGCATGAAACAACTGATCTAAATCTCTCGCAGTAAAGCTCATTTTTGGGTGTCAGGTGGCTCTATCAATTTAGCTGAGATGCTAGACTAAGACTTGTAAAAGTGCTGATTCTAGTAACTGTAAGCAGTTTTGTATTCACAAATCAAATGACGGTTTTTTCTGTAACAAGCTATTAACTTTAGCAGCCATTTATTTAGGAAATAGCACTCTCTTCTAGCTACGGTTTCTTTCATTTCGCATCCTTCAGACCCTCAAAGCTGCAGTTTTTGGTTTCTAGAATGCAAGTTGTTTTCAAAATTGTCCGCCAAAACCAAGATTCTTCACCCAGAGTTGAGTCCTACACACTTGACGTTGAATCGAGCAATACCATTCTCGACTGTCTCAATCAAATTAAGTGGGAGCAAGACGGCACCCTTGCCTTCCGAAAAAATTGTCGCAACACAATTTGTGGCAGTTGCTCAATGCGAATTAACGGTCGATCGACGCTGGCTTGCAAAGAAAATGTGGGCAGTGAAGTGGCTCGGTTTTCAACCACTGAAATTCCAGAAATCACGATCGCTCCAATGGGGAATATGCCCGTGATTAAAGACCTCGTAGTAGATATGCAGAGCTTTTGGGCAAATCTCAAAGCCGTTGATCCCTACGTCAGCACGGCAGCACGGCAAATACCAGAGCGAGAATTTCTGCAAACTCCAGAAGAGCGATCGAAGCTCGACCAGACTGGAAACTGCATCATGTGTGGGGCTTGCTATTCTGAGTGCAACGCCCGTGAAGTCAATCCTGGGTTTGTCGGTCCTCACGCCTTAGCCAAGGCTCATCGCATGGTGGCAGACTCTCGCGATGACCAGACCGAAGCCCGACTTGACCACTACAATCAAGGCACCGATGGGGTTTGGGGCTGCACTCGCTGCTATCTTTGCAATAGCGTCTGCCCGATGGAAGTCGCGCCGATGGATCAGATTGGCAAAATTAAGAGCGAGATTTTGGCGCGGACTGATGGGCAGACGAGCCGATCGATTCGTCACCGTAAAGTCCTCATTGATCTGGTTAAGCAAGGCGGCTGGATTGATGAACGGCAGTTTGGCTTGCAGGTCGTGGGCAATAGCCTTAAAGATCTTAAAGGACTGATGAGTCTTGTCCCGTTAGGGCTGCGAATGTTGGGTCACGGTAAGCTTCCGGCAAAGTTTGAGCCGTCTGAAGGGGCAAAACAGGTACGATCGTTGATCGAATCCGTCCAAGCATTCAAAGCACAGTCCAAGAATTCTCAACCTTAGAAACATCATTACCTGATTAATTATGACTTCCCCATCTACTCCAGAAACGCCAACTGAAGACCAAAATAGACCCGAACCCGCATTCGGTTGGTCAGCCTACGCCGAACAGATTAACGGACGCTTTGCCATGATTGGCTTTGTGAGTCTGTTAGTTCTAGAATTCTTTGCTCGTCAAGATTTCTTTACGTGGTTGGGCTTGAGATGAAATCACCGTGGATCTGTGGGCACTCCTAGCGGCTGTCCGGCACGGTTGTAGAGCAAAATATCCCATTGTCCTCTAGCGTTCGACTCAAACGCGATCGTGGCTCCATCAGCGCTAATCGTTGGGTTCCTCACCTCGGCTCGAATATTTTCGGTCAGGTTGCGTAACTGGCGAAAGTCACGATCGTACAGATAAATTCCTGTGATTCCCTGCCGACTTCCCGCAAACACAATGTATCGCCCGTTGTCTGAGATCGCTGGACTCGATGCCATCAAATCGAGAGAATTTAGCCCCGGCAAGTCTAGTAACCGCTGCTCAATAGTGTCATATAGATAAATGTCTTGACTGCCTCGACGATCGGACGCAAACACAATATAACGACCTGCAATGCGCGGAGACACGTCTGAAAATGGACTATTCAGACTTCGCCCTCCCGGATCAAACGGAAACGGCAGCAACTGCGCCCCTGCACAGCCATTCAGCAGGGTAGCGATCGCAGCCAATCCCAAAAAAACAAAACGCTTCACACACAAAACCTAACTAAGGAGCCGTCGTCGGTGAGTTAGTCGGACGATCGTTAGGAATATCTAACTCGACAAAAGCACCTCGATCAAGCACTTCAATATCCCACTGTCCGCGCGTGCTGCTCTCAAAGGTCACATATCGCCCATCGGGGCTAATGCTCGGACGACGCAGCCACCCTTGATAGGCAGACATCAACACCTGCGACTGTTGAGTGGCTCGATCGTAGAGCCGAATCTCAGGAATGCCGCGATCGCTGGCAATATAAGCAAGATAGCGACCCGTGTAGCTGAGACTCGGATTTTCAGCGATCGCGCTGGGGCGATTGAGGCGTTGCAGATTGACAAACTTCTGCTGCTCCAAGTTATACAGCAAAATGTTGCGGCTGCCGTCACGGCTCGACACAAACGCCAAAATGCGACCATCGCCGCTCAAAGCAGGTTGCTCATCGTTATAGCGGCTGTTGAGCGACATTGACCCGATCGGCGAGACTCCTGTAGGGCTGCACGCGGTGATCGAACCCAGCAAGAGCAACTGAGCCATTAGACTAATCCTCGATCGCAGTGCACTTTTCACAACACAAATGCCGTTCATGACAAATCCCCCCAACTTCTCTCAGCGCCAGAAGCAGCGGGGGGATCAAGACAGGTGAGATTAACGATCGACGCGCTCAAACAACCTGAACGGTTAGACTAAGACCCACCCCAGTTGTCACTCTCGTCGTCATTTGGCTCAACGGGACGATAATCAACATAGTCTGAAGACGGCTCCTCTGCATTTCTGCGACGGTTGGCGAGGTCTTCATCGGTTGGGCGAGGTCGTCTCGGCGCAGCAGATCCCTGCGAAGGATTGCCCGATCGTGGCGCACTGTTCCGGCTACGAGGGCGATCGTCAAAGTCATTATCAACCGTTGCGTCAATGACAGGATAGTCTGGACGAGCGCGTGGTTTACGAGTTTTGTCAGAAGGATTTAGCCGCTCGTCGCGAGTCCGATTTGAGGGGCGACGATTGGCGCGATCGTCATAGTCACCACGCGTCGATCGGACATCTTGGGTGCCTTGAATTCGAGGACGACGCGCCCGCTCATCAATCACGTCCTGATCCTCAAACTCAGCGCTTTGACGATAGCGAGAGCTAACCGGACGATCGGAATCTACGATCGGAGTGTTGCGTTTTGCCTGCTCGGTCGAAACTTTACGAAGGCGCAAGTTTTCAAGCACAAAGAAGATAGAAGCGCCCGTTAGCAGCACTTGACCAAACTGCATAATCGGGTCAAAACGCCAGCCATAGAAAATTAAAATCAAGCCGCACAGCAAGCCAACGGCAGAAAAGAAAATATCAGAATCTCTCGACAATTCAGGACGGAACGATCGAATGGCATAAAGCCCTGCCCCACCGACCGCCAAAATAATCCCGGAAATACTAGCTAGATTGAACTGAAAGTTAACCATTCCCTGTCTCCTAGGTAAGCCTTATGATAGCGAGTTATGCCTAAGATCTCCACTGTAGCAAGCACCCGCTCGCTCAGACCTACCAATTGTTTTTTATGCTCTATATGATAAAGCCCAAATTTTACACCCCAAAGCAGAAACCTCAGCGTTAGCAGGAAGAGTGAACCAAATTCAACCACTGCCCCACTACAGCGGAGGTTTTACCATAGCCAGAAGATTGATTGGGTCGCTGCCTGACGTTAAGAACGTCGGATTTTGTCTTTTTGACTGATGAGGATCAGCCCGATCGTGGCAGGAACCAGCACCACCACCACGCCAGCCAGCAGGCTCAACAAGAAATTTGTTAAAGAAGGTGTCATCTGTCTCAGCGTCCTCTATCTACAGCAAGCAAATCACCATAATTTTAATCGGTTGCCACACGGTTGTATAGAGCTTTGAAAAATGGGATCGCGATCGCCCGCCCCGCGACTCGTTGAGGACTCGCACCCACCAAACGCTAGAATTAGATGAGACGTGCCAGCACCGCTTCAACTTTTCATAAAACGCCCCATGATTTCTTCGACCATCGTCTCGTTGACTCTGAGCATCTTACTCGGACTGATGATTTTTCTGTTTATCATCCGCATCGTCCTCACCTGGTATCCGCAGGTGGAATTAAAGAAATTTCCCTTTAGTCTGGTGGCGATTCCGACCGAACCCTTTTTGGCGATTACGAGAACGCTAATTCCGCCAATGGGCGGCGTGGACATTACCCCGATCGTCTGGGTGGGCTTGTTTAGCTTGGCAAGAGAAATCTTGCTTGGGCAGCAAGGGCTTTTGACCCTACTAAACTGAGAGACGAAGGGAGGAATCTTATCCCTCGTCTTTTGGCTGCATCACTTTTTCAACAAAATTAGTGTAGATCTCGCCTCTTAGAAACTCTGGCGTTTCTAAGATTTTTTGATGAAACGCGATCGTCGTCGGCAGTCCCGTAATGGCGCATTCTCGCAGCGCTCGCTTCATGCGGCGAATCGCAGAGGGTCGATCGCTTGCCCAGACAATCAGTTTGCCGATCAGCGAATCATAGTAGGGCGGAATCTCATAATCGGTGTAGACGTGAGAATCCATTCGCACACCCGGTCCGCTCGGTGGCAAATAGCCGCTAATGCGTCCGGGGCTAGGACGAAAGTTAAAATCGGGATCTTCGGCATTGACGCGACACTCGATCGCGTGTCCCCGCAAAACCACTTGATCTTGAGTAAAACTCAGCGCTTCACCCTGAGCGATGCGGATCTGCTCGGCAATCAAATCGATCCCTGTAATCATCTCAGTCACAGGATGTTCGACTTGAATCCGCGTGTTCATCTCCATAAAATAGAAATCGCCAGATTGGTCGAGCAAAAATTCGACGGTGCCTGCCCCTACATAATTGATCGACTTAGCCGCGAGAACGGCAGCATTGCCCATTTTTTCGCGCAACTCTGGGGTCAGCGCAGAACTAGGGGCTTCTTCTAACAGCTTTTGGTGACGACGCTGAATCGAACACTCCCGCTCGCCCAGGTGAACGACGTTGCCGTGGCTGTCTGCCAAAATCTGAAACTCAATATGTCGGGGATTTTGAACATACTTCTCGACATACACGCCTCCGTTTCCAAAGGCGGCTTCTGCCTCGCCTTGCGCTGCCATATAGAGTCTGCCCAGGTCTTCATCTGCTGTGACGAGCCGCATTCCTCGCCCACCGCCGCCTGCGGTCGCCTTAATAATTACGGGATAGCCCATCGATCGTGCGATTGTCCTCGCTTCCTCTTCATCTTTTACCAATCCTTTGCTGCCCGGAATGGTCGGCACTCCGACGCGCTGCATCGTTTTTTTGGCGGTCGATTTGTCACCCATCGATCGAATCGAGTCAGGTGAAGGACCGATAAAAACAATTTGATGGTCAGCACAAATCTCTGCAAATCGAGCATTTTCTGCCAAGAAACCATAGCCGGGATGAATCGCCGTAGCGTTGCGAGTCAGCGCCGCCGCAATGATATTAGGAATATTGAGATAGCTTTTACTGCTAGCGGGTTCACCAATGCAAACGGCTTCATCTGCGAGTTGCACATGCAGCGAATGACGATCGATCGTGGAATGAACCGCAACGGTGGCGATCCCCATTTCTTCACAGGTGCGAAGAATTCGGAGGGCGATTTCCCCCCGATTGGCAATCAGAATTTTCGAGAAACGCATGTTCTATGGGTAGGTTCTAATTCAGAAGATTCACACTTCTGAGGGACGCTGAAAGATAGCTTGCCGTGTTTCAACATAACCGATTCAGGACGGTCATTGTTCATCATCAGCATGACAATTTCAGTCATCGTGTAGTTGCCTCATGACTGCTGGGGCAAGCCCTGACCAGATAGGGGTTTTAACCTTTGCTGCGTCTAACCCGTCTGCTGCCCAAGTATTACAGGTTCGTAAAATAGAGTAGTGTCCGATCGCTTCATAAAATCCGCTCGTGTCGATCGAGGAGTCTTGAATGCGAATCGGCTGCCCTTGAGGGTCAGGCTGAAACGAGGCTTTAATAAAATTTACTAATTGCAAATAATCTTTTTGGTTCACCCCCACGCATTTCAGTTCGACATTTTGCTCGTTCGGTAATTCTGAATAGCCTTCTACATATAAAGCAGTCGGGTTTCCAGGCATGAATAAACTTCTGAGAACATTGGGAATTTTGACCTGTGACCAACTGGGCGTATTCATATAGAAGTCCCGATCGCCCCAGCCAAATTTAAGATATCGATAGTTTTGTTGCGCATCTCGCCCAATGTGGTCAAGCGACAAAAACTGACTCCAATCAAACGCTTGATTCTGCACCGGAAGAATCAAATTGACGTGCATTGAGTCGCCTGCAGCATAGATTCTAAACGGTTGAGTTTGGCAACTGTGGGCAGGCGTTCCCCATCTTCTAGGCGTGACATAGCCAACTCCGAGAAGGGTTGTGGTGATCACAATGGGCGCAACAACATATCGCAAAGTCCGCTTTAGAAAAGTAGAATGTCGCTTGAAAATTTTTTGATTCATGACGGGTGGACAAAACTCTAAAATTACCCTATCGGTGCGATCGTACCCTGCATCCAAGCTGCTAGAAAAACTTCACACTCTCAAGGTTGATCGATCGCAGTAAAATCTGAAAGTGTCGCAGAAGGAATTGATTCTATGGCGAAAAAACCTGCTCCAACTGAGAAAAGAATCGTGCTACCGGGGGTCAGTTGGCAACAGTTTGAGACGCTGTTAGACGAGTTAGGATCTCATCGCACGGCGCGACTAACCTACGATCGCGGCAAACTCGAAATGATGACTCCGCTCGAAGAACATCAGCGCTGTAGCCGCCTAATTGAGTCACTGCTTCTCGTCATCGCCGATGAACTAGACGTGCAGATTCACTCAATGGGATCAGTCCTGCTCAAGCGCGCAGATTTAGAATGTGTCGCTCAACCCGATGCGTCTTATTATCTGACTGAAAAAGTCCGACTCTCAAATCGAGCAGAACTCGATCTCAGTCAAGCCCCGCCTCCTGAGATTGCCGTTGAAGTTGCCATCACCAAAAGCGCTTTAAACACGCTGGGAATTTACGCTGCGTTGGGGCTGCCGGAAATTTGGCAATATTGGACGACGATCGGAGATAATGTCCTCAAAGGAAATTTACTGATCCATCAGTTGCAAAACGGTGAATATGTTCAGCGTCTTGCAAGCCCGACATTTCCGTTTCTGCCATCAAAACGAGTGTTAGAGTTCTTAGATCAGAGCGACAAAATTGGGTTAGCTCAAGCGCTGGCAGTCTTTCGGAGTTGGATTCAAGAGCAGCGATCGCTCAACACTTAATGGATCTTTTTAATTTTCACGAACCCCAAGGAACAGAAGCCCCGATCGTGGCAAATCTTCCTCACAGTGGAATGTTTGTTCCGGGCGCGATCGCCGCGCAGTTTACACCCGACCATCTGCGCTCGCTCCCCAATACCGACTGGCATCTCGATCGACTCTACGCATCACTTCCTAAGTTAGGAATCACAGTTCTGCAAGCGACTCACAGCCGATATGTCGTCGATTTGAATCGTCAGGCTAAAGATCCCATTTTTGGCGACTTTTGGACAGCCGCGATTCCTGAAAAAACGGCATTTGGACAACCGATCTACCAATCTATTCCTAGCCAGTCAGACATTGAAGGACGGGTTCGAGACTTTTATTTGCCTTATCACGATCGTTTAGCAGCAATTTTGCAAGAAAAGCTCGATCGCTTTGGCAGAGTCTATCTTCTCGATCTTCACAGCTTTATGGGGCTGATCACCGACCAAATATGTTTAGGCAATCGCAACGGAGAAACGTCTTCAGAATTTTTGATCTCTACAGTGGAGAAGAGTTTTTTAGAAGCGGACTATCAAGTTGTGAGAAATAAAGTTTTTACAGGAGGTTATATCACTCGACATTATGGTCAACTGCCCGGAGTCGAAGCACTGCAAATCGAAGTTCGATATCCCGTCTATTTAGATAACGCCCAGCTTGAAAAATCACAGCCTCCTGACTGGCGTGTTCCTGAATTTGATGCTGCCAAGAAAAAGTTTGATGCTATCTTCGGCTCTCTCAAAACTATACTTACAAATCCTCCGCCAACCTGTCTTTAGTTATTTAGAACAGATTCATAAATTCCCTGAACCAAAGCCTCACACCTCACGCATTACTTTATCGCTTCATGATTAAACTCCACATTCATTAGAAGCCTTGATGAAGATGCACAGACATCCGAAAAGACACCAGGAAATTGCCGTAGAAGTGATGTAGTTTGATCAACTGACTGATTTGAGCAGAACCCTGTTGATCAAAGTTCTCTTTATATTCAGTTCAGATTCAGCCAATTGGCGCTAAGAAGGCAGCTTCTTGCATAACCTTCCGAATTGACCGCTAAACGAGATGTAGAGAGTAGAAGACGTTGATACCCGTCGATCGCTCAGATCAACTTAGTTAAACGCGAGGCTGTGGAACTCTATCGAGTGTTCTCTAGTCCCAGAAGACGGGAACACTATCACAAAGCAGCCGACTGACCCCATTTCTACCGAGAGCAACTGAAAGATCATGATGCCAGCAACCTCTTTTTACGCTGATGCAGAATATGGAAACTCTTCTCTAGAGAGCTTTCGTCCTCAGAGCTACGATGCAGGGTATGCCGATCGCGATACAGAGCCAGCTTCTGATGACCTAATGGATGTCGAAGTTGAGTCTGTCGATCGCGCAGGACTTCTCGGACCAGATCGTCGAACGACAGACTTGGTGAGGCTATATCTTCAAGAAATTGGTCGCGTCAGGCTGCTAGGTCGAGATGAGGAAGTCTCAGAAGCTCAAAGAGTGCAGCGCTATATGCGACTTTTAGAAGAGCGGAACGAAGAAGCTCTCAAAGGCAACGCCTCGATCGAGCGCTATGTGAATTTAATCGATGCCCGCGATCGTCTAACTTCTAGTCTGGGGCATCGTCCTTCTCTAGAGCGCTGGGCGGCTGAAGCCAGTGTCACTGTCTCCGATCTCAAGCCCATTGTGGCAGAGGGCAAGCAGCACTGGGCAAAGCTTGTCGGTCGGTCGGTCGAAGAACTTGAACAGACTCAAACTGAAGGACTTAAAGCAAAAGAACACATGATCAAGGCGAATTTGCGCCTTGTAGTGTCGGTTGCCAAAAAATATCAAAATCGAGGTCTAGAACTGCTGGATTTGATTCAGGAAGGCACACTAGGTCTAGAACGCGCTGTTGATAAGTTCGATCCGACAAAGGGCTACCGATTCAGCACCTATGCTTACTGGTGGATTCGTCAAGGCATCACCCGCGCGATCGCTACTCAAAGCCGCACGATTCGACTCCCAGTTCACATCACCGAAAAGCTTAATAAGATTAAGAAAGCTCAACGCAAAATCGCTCAGGAGAAAGGGCGGACTGCCACAATCGACGACATCGCGGTTGAGCTAGAGATGACGGCTCCTCAAGTGCGAGAAGTGTTGCTGAGAGTGCCTCGATCGGTGTCTTTAGAAACGAAAGTCGGTAAAGAAAAAGACACCGAACTGGGTGACTTGCTGGAGACAGAAGAAACCTCGCCTGAAGAAATCTTGATGCGAGAGTCACTTCGCCGCGATTTGCTGCAACTGCTAGCAGACCTGACAAGCCGAGAGCGGGATGTGATTCAGATGCGCTTTGGTTTGGGCAGTGATGGGCACCCCTACTCACTCGCTGAAATCGGTCGAGCGCTCGATCTGTCACGCGAGCGAGTCCGTCAAATTGAAGCGAAGGCACTGCAAAAACTGCGCCAGCCCAAACGCCGCAATCGTGTCCGCGACTATCTAGAATCTTTGAGCTAGAACACTCTAATCAACGTGAAGGCATTCTTTCGGGAAAGAAGCTTAAACCCCCTCTCTCACTGAGTTAGAAGCATCCCCTTTACAGTCTCCAGCTTTGAGTATCATCTCAACAAGGTGACTTTCTTGCAAATTACCTTGTTTTTTTATATGCTATATTCTCAAGAAAGGAGGCTTTGTTGAGAATATGAATGCTTCTGTATACACCGCAGCTTCTCTAAAAGCTGAACTAAACGAAAAAGGTTGGCGTTTAACTCCACAGCGCGAAACCATCCTGCAGGTCTTTCAAAACTTGCCTGAAGGAAACCATCTGAGTGCAGAAGACCTCTACGACGCGCTGCAAGCCGATGGGGAAGGCATTAGTCTATCCACAATTTATCGCACCCTTAAAATGATGGCGCGAATGGGAATCTTGCGGGAGTTAGAGCTTGCTGAAGGGCACAAACACTATGAGATCAATCAGCCTCACCCCTATCATCACCATCATCTGATCTGCGTGCGGTGCAGTAAAACGATCGAGTTCAAAAGTGACCCTATTCTCAAAATCGGTACTAAAGCGGCACAGAGAGAAGGCTATCACCTGCTCGACTGTCAGTTGACTATCCACGCTGTTTGCCCAACCTGCCAAAGATCGCTGCTGCCCAGTTAGCGATAAGCGACTCTAGCGTCTAGACCGCGCGATCGCAGCAAGCTCGATTGCTTCTCGGCTCCGTTTTGATTGGGATAAGCCCCTGCCAACACATAATCGCCAAGCTTAGACTTTGCCTCAAATGCACTTGGAACTACTTGTCTGACCTTGAATAGCGTGTTGTAATCCTGTTTAGGAACGACGACGATATAGCGGTTCACACGATCGTAGTTGTTTCCATCTGTGGTACTTCCCAATGCCGTTAGCGTTCGTGCATCGGCAATGCCTGTCACCGGGAGTCGTCTATCCTGCTGAAAGCGTTGAACCGCGTCACTGGTTTGAGTTCCAAAGTAGCCTGTTGCTGTCCCGCTAAAGTAGCCAAGGTTTTGGAGACGACGCTGAAGATCTATGACATCAGAACCACTATTTCCGATCGTTAACTGCCGACCCGACGGGTTGTAGCTAGTGTCAGGGATGGTCGTAGAACCTGAAAGAGCCTGCGTCACCTGATAGCCCGCAATTCCATCTGCCGTTAGCCCTCGGTCTCGCTGGAGTCTGAGCACCGCATCTTCAGTCTGTTGCCCAAATACACCGTCGATCGCGCCGTTGTAATAACCTGCTGAACTCAAACGACGCTGCAAATCACTGACAGCACTTCCTCGATCGCCCTGCCGAAGAACTCCGCCATAGGTGCCATTGCTAAAATTTTGGTCAGAGGTATTGAAGCCTTGGCTAACAGTTTGGTTACCTCTTGACAGTGCCGCTTCTGTAGCAGGTCCTACAACCCCATCAGGATTAAGTCCACTGCGCTGCTGACATTCAATAACCGCTGCCTTTGTCACAGAACCAAAAACGCCATCAGCAGAACCCCGATAGCAACCAGCCGCCGCTAGCCGACTTTGCAGGTCAGAAACCTCAGCGCCACGATCTCCCTGCTGCAAAAGCGCCATCGCAGAGCTGGCAATGCTCAAAATCGTCAAGCTAACTGCAATGCTCAGAAACTTAACCCATGCTGCACTGGAAAGTTTTTGCCAGTTTAGCCCATTTAATGAAGGGATAAAGCGAGGTTGTGCAACGGGTCGATCGTCATCAGGCAACTCGTTAGCACACGCTAAATGCAAATAAGCAAGGGTTTCCATAGTCTTCAGGCAGGGGTTATTTGGCGAGGCTAGTATAAAAGGCTTTTTACTTTTCCTTGACCAACATCTTAGCCTTATCACCTACTGAGTGCCTATACCTTGACGTGGAATCCTACTTTGCTCAAAAGTCTTCTTGGGAATAGATGGAGACGCTGGTTAACTTTACTGGCTGTTCTTCTCAATATTTCCCGCTTTTACCCAGCCTTCGCGATCGCTGGGTTGCAGTCTCACCTTCTGCCAGTCACCATCAGAGCTAGTTTCTAACACAGTTACCTTATCGTTGTATTCGATGCCACCGATTTGCCCTGACTCTCGACCCGGCGCGTCACGAAGAATTAGCCCGATCGATTGACTGACTCGCCCTTCATAAGCGCCTGATGGCAGAGGTTTAGGAGAGGGAGACGCATCAACTGCATCGGGCTGATTGGTGGAAACCGCTTTAGGTTTCGCTGCCGTTTTAGTCGGCGAAGATGGCTTGTCGTTGGGAAAGGCAGGTCTGGGTGGTGGAGTGCTTAACTTGGCGATGAAGAATTGAGCCGCCACAAAACCGCCCCCCGCCAAGAGCGCGATCGCCAAAAACAATCCTGTAAAGACTTTCAATAAACCCGACCAACTCATGGTAATTTCCCCAAGAACGGCGAAGCAAGGAGAATCTTAGCATCTGTCAGCACAGAAGCACGGGGAATTTTGCCGATCTGCTGGTTATTCAGGCTGTTGAAGTTGGCGCTGAATCCGATCGCTCAAACTACTGTGCTTGGAGGCGAGTCGTGCCTTTCCTGCGGCTGCCCATTCTTGCAAGAAGTCGATCTGTTCTTTTGCAGTCTGGGCAAGGGGGACAGTTTGGCTTGCCGCTTCTAGAATGTCGTCTGTCGTGAAATCTCGATTCTGGCTAAAGCCGAGGTGCATCGCCTCGATCAAGGTTTGCTCGATTTCTGCCCCAGAGAAATCAGGGGTTTCGTAGGCAAGGCGTTCTAAATCATAGTACTTGAGGTTATGAGGACGCAGGCGAGACAGATGGACGGCAAAGATGGCGCGTCGCTCTTCTTGAGTGGGCAGACCCACAAAAAAGATTTCGTCAAATCGTCCTTTTCGCAGCATTTCTGCGGGCAAAGACTGAATATTATTCGCAGTGGCAACCACAAAGACCGGAGACTTTTTTTCGGCTAGCCAGGTGATAAATGTGCCAAACACGCGGCTGGTCGTTCCGGCATCGCCTCGACTATCTAAGCCAGCAAAAGCTTTATCAATTTCGTCGATCCAGAGAATGCAGGGAGCCAGTGCCTCAGATAGCTGAATCATTTGGCGAGTTCGAGATTCTGACTCGCCGACCAATCCTGCAAACAGGCGACCGACATCCAGCCGCAATAGTGGCAGGTGCCAATGGTGAGCGATCGCTTTTGCAGTCAGCGATTTGCCCGTGCCCTGAATGCCGACTAAGAGTAAACCTCGTGGATGGGGCAACCCATATTGCCGCGCTTGCTCAGAAAAAGAACCGCCTCGCCGAAATAGCCAGTCCTTAAGATTGTCCAGTCCGCCGATATCAGCAATATTTTCAGTCGCAGGATAAAAGTCTAGGATTTGAGTTTGGCGAATCGTTTGACGTTTTTCTTCAAGAATTAAATCAACATCATCGGGCTGGATTTCACCGTGCAGCGCGATCGCCCGTGCTAAAACTCGTCGGATTCGCTCGGTCGATAGCCCTTGGCACGATCGAACTAACTCATCCAAAACTTTTGCATCCAGCCGTTGCCCCGTCGCACCCAGTAGTCGCTCAATCTCAATCTTGATTTCAGCCCCATTCGGCAGGGGAAACTCCAGCACGGTCATCGCTTCGCTGAGATCATCAGGAATCGAAATCTGAGGAGATAGCAACACGAGATTTTTTGGCTGAGATTTGAGGAGCCGCGCCAAGTTGCGAAGTTTACGCGACACTGAAATATCGTCTAGAAACCGATGGAAATCTCTTAAAACAAAGATCGCTGGGGCACTCGCCGGAAGCTTTTCGACCAACTCTAGTGCCTGGAGGGGATTGCGCTTGCCAAACCCGACATCATTGGGATTTCCTTGATAACCATCGACAAAATCCCAGACATAGACGGCGCGATCGCCCTGACTTTTAGCGCACTGCACGATCGCCGCCTCAACTCGCTCTTCTTCACGGGTAGGAACGTAAATAATCGGGTAGCGCGCCCTTAACAGCAGATTAAACTCGTTGCTGAAGCTCATAGCAAAGGTGTGGCAGTGGGGACGGATCGCTGAAGCCGTAAGCGCCTCCTTTTAACCGTACACGATGCAGCGTTCTCAACATCCCTCTCTATGAAGGAAGCTGACCTTTTAAAGCTTCTAAGGATGCCCAACGCCGATCGACTCCAGGATTCAGCACGGCATCTGAGACTTCAATCCCAGTGCACTGCTTGTCACACAACTGCTTTTGAGGAATCGCTAAACACAACTGCTCGTAAAGCCAATCTGTAGGTCTGAAGAACCCGTCTGGTGGCAGGCTTTCAACCAAATCATCGACGGAGAGATCTTGGTCAATAGGCAGCATTCCTGAGTCATCTTCGGCATCTGTGAGCCAGATCAGTTCTGACGCGGCAACCGATAGTCGGTGATTGAACTGCTGTAGACAGCGATGACAAACCAGAGTCACGATCGCGTCCGCCTGTGCTGAGACCTCAAGATAATTTCCCTGGTGAGTGACGTTCAAAACCCCTTGTACTGGAGTAAGCGTCTCAATGCCCTTCAGGTTTTCTTTGAACTCGATCGTTTCAGTGCGCTCGTGCGCTTGGGCGATTTGAGGAATATGGATTGGTTTCATCTTCGGAGCGACCCTCCTAAAAACTGAGAAGCCTGCACGTTTTCAGTACAGGCATTCTTTACACTTTAATATTCTAGCGATCAAGCAGATTCTCCATCTAAACTGGCTGGTTGAACCACTAAGCGACGATCGGGTTCTTGCCCTCGACTGTAGGTTGCCAAATCAGCACTTTCTTTGAGAATGGTGTGAATCTGTCGCCGCTCGGCTGAAGAAAGCGATTTAATCTCAATTTCTTTGCCCGTTTGCCGAACTTCTTCAGCAGCTTGGTTAGCAATTTCTAGCAGTTCTTGCTGGCGGCGTTGACGATATCCCGCTAACTCAATGGTGTAAGCACCTTGCTGGTCTTCGGCTCTACCCAAGTTAAGCGTAGAGTTTGCCAAATACTGAATCGAGTCCAGTGCGACTCCTTGAGTTCCGATCAAGGCTTCAATTTGGTCAGGCTTTAGAGCTGAGTCGTCGATCGTCAACCAGCAACTAGCTTCTGAGAAGGTTTCCCTCATCTCAGTTGTGATGGGTGCAGACAAATTTGCCAGCTTCAAAAATTCTTCTAACCACTGCTGACCCAGTTGTTCTTGACGATCGCTCATAGTCTTTAGTTAAACCTTCTTTTTGCGACCAGGTTCAAACGGGAGAGTCGTCTCTCCGCCTTTCGCGTCTCCACTTTTAGCTTCTTCAGCATCGACAATCTTTTGCAGATTCTCAGGAAGTGGCTCTTTCGACAAAAAGAACGTCTGCGCTGTCTGGAAAACGTTGCCGATCACCATGTACATCAGCACCCCGGCAGGAAGAGGGAAGAACAAGAACATCCCAGAAAAGAGAACTGGAGTAATTTTGTTTACTGTGTCTTGCTGAGGGTTGCCGCTGGCTCCACTTTGACCAGAGAGCAGTTGATTCACGTAGAGGCTAAGACCAAAGAAGACCACCATGCCGATGATGTCCCAGTGGAGAGCACCATCGGGATCGATCGCTCCCACCCGTCCCAACGCGTCAATAAATAGAAATCCTTTATTCGCCGCTAATCCAGGCACGATCGCCTGAAGGGTGACATCACCGGGCTGGAGAGCCTCGATCGTGCCATCGTCTTTGATCTGAATCCGTTCTTCCCCACTGACCACCTTAAACTTAGGAGTTAAATCACTGTCGGGATACTCAGTTGCTAGGGCATCAAATGGCTTACCTTCGGTCGTCTGAAATTCAATCTTGGTTTTGTCACCCACTGCGAGACGAGTTCCGCTCGGTGCGACAGCGGCAATTTTGGTGTGAACGCTATCCGACAAATAAATGTTTTGAGCAGGCGTGACAAATGCCTGGGGCTGAATCTGCTCAATCTGCTCTCTTGGCAGAATTTGAAGATTCACCGAGTAAGGCACGTCAGAGAAGGGTGAGCCTCGCAGCGTCGCAAACAGCGCGAACAGAACGGGCATTTGCATGACAACAGGCAGACACCCTGCAAGCGGATTACCAAACTCTTTGTAAACCGCGCTCATCTCTTGCTGCTGCTTGGCAGGGTCATCTTTATAGCGCTCCTGAAGCTCCTTTACTCGCTTTTGCATCGCGGGTTGAGACACCTTCATGCGACGCATACTGCGAATAGAGCCAGCGCTAAGAGGGTAAAGCGCAAAGCGAATTACCAAAGTCAGAGCCACGATCGCCAAACCGTAGCTGGGCACGATTCCATAGAAGAAATCGATGATCGGCAGCATTACATTGTTGGAAAGAAAGCTTATACCGAAGTCCATTCGCCTTACGTCTCTACCTAAAAGTCTGAGTTTGCTGAATTCAATTTGCCAAGCCTGCGTACAAGAATCTTGCACGTTGGTCAGAACAAGTTTCAGTGTAGCCTGTAGTTCGCTCGTTAAACGATCGAGAAATCAAGCCGAAAGGTCGGGATATCCGAACGGTTTAACTCTGAGTACCCAATGCGCCACTTGCTTTTTTCGCTCGTTCAGAAAGCTTCTCGTTGATGAAGTCATAGGTTTCTCGAAATTTGGGAACCGATCGCATTTCGATTCGGCTGCCATCTCTAAGGGTCAGCACCATATCTCCCCACATGCCAAGCCCACGGGGAACAGTGACCACTTTAGTGATATCGGAATAAATGATATCAACCTGATCGCGACCCATCCAACCACCCGTGACTCCGACCCGCCGATCCGTTATTCGGTAGCGCAGCCACAGCGCCCGGACAATTGAGCCGATCGTCAATGGCAAGCAAATGACCGTCGGTGCCAAAAGTATGCCGATGATCAGATCCCCAATGTGAGGTCCGCCTTCGTAATACACCTCTTCCTTAATCGCCATTCAATACCTCAGCACTGATCAATAACTGCTCTAATTCTTGCAGAAATTGAAAATAATCGCACTCAACTGCCTGCGGACGTACGATGATCACGAGTTTCCAGCCAGAAGCCAACCGAGGTAACAGGTGCCTCAGCGCCGATCGGATCTGCCGCTTGATCCGATTACGAATCACCGCCCGCTTACTGACTTTTTTGCTAATTGAGATGCCGATTTGAGAAGGAGGTGATTCTAAAAGTTTCTCTAGCTCAGGAGATTGCTTAGAAAGCTTTGAGTAGTGTAAAGCTCTTAGAGTCAAATGGGCTGAGTTGCGTCGAAGCCCGCGCTGGTAGACCCCGTTAAAATCTTTGCGATGCTTTAGTCGATTGGGTTTAGACAATGCCAAAGCAAACCTCACCGCCGATCGTGCTTGACCCGCTCACGTCTCTTAGCCAGAAACGCTCAGCCGAGCGCGTCCTTTTTTGCGACGAGCCGTGATCACTCTCCGACCTGTTGCGGTCCGCATTCGGGCACGAAAGCCAGATTTTCTTCTTCTTTTACGGCTGGTTCCTTCTAGAGTTCGCTTGGTCATTGTCGTTGTTTCCGCTAGTTGAGATGTAAAAAAGACCGTGGGAAAGCCACAGTTTATAAATATAGCACTATGTTTAGTGAGTCAAATAGACAAACCCTGAGGCGATCAAAAAGCTGGGACGAATGACATCCGCCCCAGCTCAACGGTTTGCCCAACGATTAGCTGATTGTCACAATCCAGGTGCCGATATCACGCAGCAGGGGCACGTCTCCAGGAGACAAAACTCGGCAGTTGAAGTAGAACATACCGCCATTGCTGGGGTTTTTGACATTTGAGAAGATTAGCTCCACATTCGACCCTGCGGGAACGGGATCTTTGGGGAAAACCTCAATCACATAGTTTTCTTTTTCCCACTTGACTTCTTGAATGGCAACTTTTTTATCGTTAA
>Ga0209511_1000458_pt1 | contig 41839 bp, 35 predicted proteins | sample SSSSmetaG_FD_184141 | JGI IMG/M metagenome (GOLD analysis project Ga0209511, IMG submission 184141) | Glacier valley bacterial and archeal communities from Borup Fiord, Nunavut, Canada, to study Microbial Dark Matter (Phase II) - ​SSSS... | ecosystem: Environmental > Aquatic > Freshwater > Ice >... | reverse complement strand
GCGAAACATTAAACGAAGGTGTTTTCTCGTTGTGAAACGGACATAATCCGATCATACTCGTCCCCCGTCGCTTTAAAGTAACGAAATCCCCAACCACATCTGCGATCTCCGCACTGTCGAGTATTTGTTGTATAGTTCCCTGATCAATCATTCCAACAAAGGTAATGAAAACTGCTTAGTCATGCCCGGATAAAAACAGCTAATACATCCTGACATTTCATCCCAATTTTGGTTCGTCGACGTTCGGTATGGATAATTGAATTTTGTAATTATTCCATTTGGCTATTAGTGATTGGCAACTAGCAGAATCGCAAATTATGAAATCAGAAATTATCTTTATTTATATAGGATAAGAGTCAAATAGTTTAGCACAATCATGCCAGCTGCAAGTTGCCAATAGCCAGCTGCTCATTGCATAAACCATTTGAAAGCAGAAGCAGGATTTATCCGCACGATCCGTCGTAGCGCCCTTATTTTTATTTGCCCCGATCATTTAGTTCTCAATTTTATTACTTAGCTTTACAATGAATTAAAAAGAATTCATCGAAGTTGTTATTCTACTGAAAAATAGCTTCAAAAATTGTCCGTATCCTAACGCGTGCATCGCAAAATTCGAACCTATAATATTTATGAATTAGAACCTATTCGTGGCGAGGTTAAATTCCTCCACAACCACCAAAGACCTGCAAAAACTGTTTTCGCATTATGGATTGGTCACCACCGTGAAAATCATCTATGACCAGGTGACTGGTCAGTCAAAACGTTATGGTTTTGTTGAGATGCCCAACAATCACGAAGCACATGAAGCTATAAAAGAACTCGACGAAACCTCATTCCAGGAAAGTGTTATTTCTGTCAGGGAATCACGTTCATCTGATTCAGGGACTAAGTTGGGCGACGTGAGATTCCAGAACAGGAACTCCTCTGCCGATTCATCCCGGAATACCAATACCCAGCAAAACAAACACAATCCATATTCAATCAATCGAACGAATCGGGAAGGTAACAGCCTTCGAAATTTTGGTTACCGGGGAAGCGATTACAGATCATTCAGATAAACTTGATTTTTACTCCATTTTTCACTAAACTTGCAATATGGAATGTGGCTGGTAGAATACATTTCAAATCTCTCATTCACTAAAATTCAAATAATTGATTATCCGCAATATCATAATGGTTCGGCATTGGATTTCAACTCGTTTAAAGAAAATCCTTCCAATACTTTCCATGCTGATGGTATTCTGGTCGTGTGAGGAGGTGATTGAGGTGGACCTGAAAAATGAAAGTCCCAAAGTGGTGATCGAGAGCTTTATCACAAATGTAGACAATCCGTTTATGGTGAAAATCACAAAAAGCCAGGGATTCTTTGACCAAAGTAAATTTTCAACTGTCAAAAATGCATCAGTACAACTGCAATATCTTTCCGTGAAGGAGAACCTTATCGAAAAGGGAGGCGGCTATTACATTTCTTCCAAAACAAAACCGATACCGGGACGTGCTTATACACTTAAAATTACCTCAGAAGGCGAGACTTTCGATGCAACCGTTGAGCTACCCAATCCTGTTCCCATCGACACAGTCTATTTTCAGCCCGCTGTTTTCCAAACGGATAGTCTGAACATTTTTATTGGTTTCCGCGATCCTACCACGATCGAAAATTATTACCGCATCAGGCTATACCGCAACCGTCGCTACGCAGTAAACGATTACTTTCTGATGACAGATGCCTTTTCGGATGGAGAAAGGATGATAGCACCTGTTTATTACCGCAATTTTGCTCCCGGCGATAGTATTGTTGCAGAACTATTAAATCTTGACAGGAGCACCTGGCGGTATTTCAAAGGGATAAGCGAGTCGATTCAGCAAGGTGTCAATTCACAGGCTCCGGGAAATCCGCCTTCTAACTTTTCGGGGGGTGCATTGGGAATATTTGGGGCATGGAATTCGTCTTGTTACCGGATTATTGTTCCCCGGTCAGCAGGAAAAAAGTAGTTAGTTTTACTGATCATGCGCTATGACAGAAAATCTCATCCATAAAATTGCGTTATCGCTGATTCCCGGAATCGGAAGTATCACAGCCAAATCTCTGATAGCATATACGGGATCTGCGGAACAGGTATTTAGGGAAAAGGAAAGTGCTTTGCGGCAGATTCCCGGCGTTGGAACTATTCTTGCAAAAAACATTATCAACTCGGAGGTGATGTCAAGGGCCGGACGCGAAGTGGAATTTCTACAAAAAAACAATGTAAGTGCGCTGTTTTATCTCGATGAGGATTATCCGCAACGATTGCTGGGATGTTCTGATGCACCTATCATTTTATACGTTAAAGGGAATCCGTTTCTGAATTGCCCCAAAGTGATCAGTCTTGTTGGAACACGCCATGCCACTGAGTACGGGAGAAGATTAGTCGATCAGTTCATATCGGTGTTGGCAGAGAGGGGTTATAAAATAATTGTTGTAAGCGGTTTAGCATATGGCATTGACATCCAGTCGCATAAATCGGCCTTACGCACCGGGCTGCCAACTGTAGCGGTGATGGGACACGGTCTCGAAACGGTTTACCCTGCGCTGCACACAGCCATCGCAAAGGAGATGGTCGAAAATCAGGGTGGTCTGGTATCTGATTTTCTGAGTAATTCGCCCATCGAAAGAACCAATTTCCTGCGCCGAAACCGCATCATTGCAGGCTTATCTGACGCGACAATTGTGGTGGAATCAGCCAAAAAAGGCGGCGCTTTGGTAACCGCTGATATCGCCAATTCGTACAACCGCGATGTATTTGCATTCCCTGGAAAGGTGAGTGATCCGTATTCCGAAGGTTGTCACTTTCTGATTAAATCAAATCGCGCTGTGTTAATAGAGTCTGTAGCCGATCTGGAAAACGTCATGAACTGGAGTGCCGCCAAAAGTCAGCCGGATGCCATTCAGCCATGTTTATTCTATGAATTTAATCCCGACGAAAAACTGATTGTCGATCTGCTCCGCAGCGAAGGGGAGACAGCCATTGACCTGATTTGCATTAAGACAACCCTTCCCATGAACAAGGTATCTCCCACCCTGTTGAATCTCGAATTTGCCGGAATCGTTAAAGGACTTCCAGGAAAAGTATTTAAAGCTACCTGAAGGTATTTAGGCTGTAGGCTTTGGGCTTTGTCCTAAAAGCCTACAGCCTGCAGCCTAAATACCATGAACGACCATGACTAAATAACTAACAATCTACCCATTGTAAACCACCTATTTATTCTGCCTAAGAAAAGCTACCTTTGCGGCATATTAAAAGGATTGAGAATGACAACATTTGAAGGATTTGGGATTGGTAAATCGATTTTAAAAGCATTGGACGAGATTGGATTTACGACGCCAACCCCAATTCAGGAAAAGGCAATTCCTGTAATCAAGTCGGGAAAAGATGTTTTAGGGATTGCCCAGACCGGAACCGGAAAAACTGCCGCCTATGTCATTCCGTTATTGATGAAACTTGTAAAAGCCGAGGGAAAAGATCCAAGGGCAATTGTGCTGGTTCCGACCCGTGAACTGGCGATACAGGTGGGTGAAGACATTGCAGAACTTGCCCAATTTACAGATATCCGACATGCCGCTGTTTACGGAGGCATTGGCTGGACCAAACATGCCGCGTTACTTGAACCCGGCGTTGATATTCTTGTTGCGACCCCCGGCCGTTTATGGGAACTTTACCGTGCCGGAGCTTTTGGTATGAAGAGCATTAAAACACTCGTTGTTGACGAAGCTGACCGCATGCTCGACATGGGCTTTATGCCTCAGCTGAACAAGCTATTCGAGGTTATACCTCCAAGACGGCAAAATCTCCTTTTCTCCGCCACCTTTTCGGAAAGCATTGAGTTGATGAGTAACGAATTTCTTGCGTTCCCCGAGCGCGTTGAAGTTGCTCCATCGGCAACTACTGTCGACAAAGTAAAACAGTATTATTACCATGTACCCAATTTCAGGACGAAGTTAAATTTTGTGAGTTTCCTGCTTCTCAACGAGGAGGAATTTAAAAGGGTGCTTATTTTCTGCAGGACGAAAGAGAATGCGGAAGACGTTTATAAAGTGGTTAGCCGGAGAACTGAGGGAGAAGTACGGATCCTTCATTCCAACAAGGCCCAGAGCTCCCGAATCAATGCGATCGATGCATTTAAAGCCGGTGGCGTAAGGGTATTGGTTTCTACCGACGTCGCAGCTCGTGGAATTGATGTAAGCGACATATCACACGTGATTAATTTTGACCTTCCACCCAGGTACGAAGATTACGTTCACCGGATTGGAAGAACCGCCCGCGCCAACACCGACGGGGTTGCCATCTCATTTATCGGTCCTGAAGAGGACTTTCATCTTGAGAATATTGAAAAACTGATCCGGATGAAGATTGAGGAACTGCCATTCCCCGACAATATTGATGTTGTTCCATTAAGCCGGCCCGAAAAGCAAAATATCGACCGCGAAATCGACCGCCAGAAAAGACTGGCAGATCCTGAATTCCAGGGAGCTTTTCACGAAAAGAAGGCAAGGCGAGCTAAAGTCAGTCATTTAAGTGTTAATCATAAAAGCAACGCTGTTCGCGATACCAAAAGCAAGGGAAGAAAGAAGGGGAGGTAAGCAGTTTCCTTTACATTAATCAGACCAAAAGAAATTTTTATGATGTAATAGGTTGGTAATAAGTTCCTTTTAACTCGTGTGTGACAAATATTTAGTTTTTTTAGTATCGGCAAAAAGAGTAGTAAAACAGGCTGACTCATTGTCGGGTTTTGCTTAGCTGATTTTTGCTTCGATTAGCAAAGCCAAAACAAGTTTTGAGTTGTTCTCGCTTACCGCAAAAATTTGGCTTTAGCGTTTGCTTTGTGCGCCCCGACAATGTACCAGCCTGTGTGAGTTGGAATATTTCTTTAAACTATATCATAATTTTAAGGCCTAAGGTTAATGAACGTGGTAAAGCTGGTCCATAGATGAATCCTGCATCACGAAACGTGCCTTTATCAAAATCGTTTTGATAACTGTTAAAAATATTTTGAACACCTCCATTTAGCCGCAATTTAGCACTCCCTTTAAGTTTGAAGTCATACGATAGTTTTACATTTAAGTCAAAAAAACCTGGCGTGTTTACTTCTTTGTCGTTTGGCATATATCCGGCAAAATGCTGAACCAACATACTTCCTGTATATGTTCCGGTGAAAGAAACGTTGAAGTCTTTAACAACTTGGTAAATAGCCGTTAAATAGCCATAATGGTCGGGTGAACGGAACATTTTTTTCTGTGTAACTAAAGTGATGTCATCGCTCCACTGTTGTGCTTCTTTATACTCACTTGTCTGAAAAGTCATTCCTAATTGAAATTGCAGGTCATTTGAAGGAACTATTTTCCCTTCCAGGTTTATTCCTTTTACTACAGCACCCGGAGCATTATCTCTCTCAAGTATAAAACTTCCATCCGGATTCGCCCCAATTTCGGTCAATACAAAAACATTATCCAGGTTTGTATAAAATCCTTCTATAAGTAATTCTGTTTGAACCTTACCAAATATTTTGTCAATGTCGATTGACCCGCTGTAACTTTGTGATTTTTCAGGTTTAAGGTCAGGGCTATTTTGAATAAAAGAAATCTCCCCTCCAATTGCTGAGCCGTGTAAATCTTCATCGTACACCTGTGGAGCACGGAATCCGGTGGAATAACTTGCCCTAAAACTAATAATGTCACTTGGATTAAAACGCAAATTCACGCGGGGGCTTAAAATTGGGTCTTTAATTAAATTATGCTTATCAAAACGACCCCCTAAAAGAATACTCATTTTTTTATTCTTCCATTCGTTCTGTAAATAGGCGCTTGCGATGTTTATATTCTGGTCAGTTGTCCTGTCATATCCCTGTATTACATCATGTAAATCATCTATACTATATTCAGCGCCCGTTGTGAGTTCTGCCGGCATAAAAAGCAGTTTGTCCATTTTATACGTATACTGACCGCCTACGACAAATGTCATACCATCAGTTTTGCCAAAGCCATTCGGATCTTGTTGAGCACCCGCATAGTTAGTTCTATTAATTAGTTGAGCCGATGAAAAAGCATTAAAATGATGCTTACTATTCTTTGAAAAAATATTATAGTTCAAACTACCTGCATTTATATTATACTCAGCAGCCTCCGCAATATCCGCCTGCTGTACAGGTAAATCGAATTTATTTCCACCTCTGATGTAATTATATAGATTATGATATTCAACCGTTAATTTGCTGTAATCACCTGTCTTATAAAAACCTTTAAATCCAATATTCTGCACCTTAAGCTTGGTAATTTCTGAGAAACCATCTCCATTATTATCATACGAACTCCGCTGTCTTGTTGAACCAAAAAGCGTAATACCAGCTTTACTATCATCGGAAACCACCGATGCATTTACAGTTGTATTAATGTCAGGGGATTTGCCGCCAATAATAGTAGAAGTATTTGCTAATGTTACAGAATTTACGATCGGGTCTTTGGTAATAATGTTTATTGTACCTCCGATAGCATTTGTACCAAAAATAGCAGAACCACCGCCACGAACCACTTCCACTTGTTCTATCATATTCGTTGGGATTTGTTCGATACCATAAACACTCTGCAAAGCACTATAAATAGGACGACTGTCAATTAATATTTGTGAATACGTACCATCCAAACCATTTATTCTGACTTGTGGCAAACCACAATTCTGGCAGTTGATTTCAGTTCTTAACCCGGGTTGAAAATTTAATCCTTGTGCAAGACATACAGCATTAGTATTCTCAAACATTTTTGGACTTATGATATTCACAATGCTTGGTGCTTCTCTACGGTTAGTTTCGTTACGGTTTGAAGAAACAACAACACCTTCCAGCATTATATGATCCTCCTCCATTTCAAAATTCATTTCCACACTTTTAACCGAAGTCAGATCTATCTCTTTTTCAAGTGTTTTATACCCAAGTCCGGATACAATAATAATATATTTACCAATAGGGAGGTTTTTCAAAAAATAATGACCGGTAGCATCTGTTGCTGTTCCGATTGTTGTTCCTTTTAATGACAAATTTATAAACGGAATGTAATCGTTCGAGTTTTTAACCACAACATGACCGGTTATGTGTTCATCTGATATGTTTTGGGCATAGCTTGTTATTGAACAAAATAGTACAATAACAAAACCCAATATGATTTTTTTCATTCGAATTTCATTTTAATATTTCACAATATGATTATCCGATGCAATTAGAGAAATAATTGAATCAGCAAAAAAATGGGTGAATTTCAGGTATTCACCGAAAACAGATTAATTGTGAATATTTAAAGGTGGTGCTCTTAATGAAAATGAATACTTTGAATTGCTACAATATTGAATTGAAATGTAGTTTATTACAAGTTTTTCAAAATAAAATGTCTTGTGAGTTGCAAGTACTTTTTTGTTTATTGTAAATAAAAAGAACTCAAAACCAGGTATCGGACATTTTTCGTGATATTCGTGAAAATGGCGTTCGTATTTTGCATTACAAATAAAATGGTCATGATAGTGAAATTTTTGATCTAATAGCTTAACCATCAATGGCGTTAATAAAATAAACACCAGTGATATTGAAATAATATATTTAAGCTTTTTAGTCATTTATTATTCACCAGCTTTGCAAATACGATAGTAATTTCGTTTGCAAAGATAGTTTTTTATAATCATTCCAAATAACAGGAAGACAAGATTACAATACATCGAAAATTATCGGCGATTAGCCGATTGAGACAACATGATTAAACCGATAGGTTGGATTTGGTCGTCCTGGACTCAGACAACGTAAAGCAACAATTTTCTTGCTGATGGAAGTTCCCATAATGGTATCGAGTGTTGTGCGAACGATATTTTCCAGTGTCTCCGGACTCATTTCAACGCGGGCATTTACGGTCAGACGGGCACTGTTGCCGGCTCCGGCCGATTGGCGGAATGTAAGCGTATTGTTTAACCCGGTAAGGTTCGAAACAATGTATTTGTCACCCGATTCAATTAATATTTTCACATGTCCGACGGAGGCTTCCATGACGTCGAATTGCCGGCTCCAACTTTGCATCAGTTCACGTGCAAAAACGTCCCAGTCAACCGCGTTGCCGGTCAACTCTATCGTGCTGTTCAGCCATCCCAAAACGGCTTCACCTTCAGCATACACATCGTAATCAACTTCCACCAAACGTTTCCCGGCTTCAACGCTGTTTTGCACTTTGTTCAGCCATTCTTCAATCCCTTCTCCTGAAACAGAACTTACAGTCATCACCTCAGAATCCGGAAAATGAAGTTGAGTCTTTTCTTTGAGTAAAGCCAATTCTTCAGCCGAAACCAAATCGGTTTTGCTGATCAGGATAATATCACTTTCTTCAAGTTGTTTTCTGAAAATATAGGCAGCACTGGGATGAAGACCAGCATTTCCGCCATTCAGAATATCCGAAAGACGAACCGGATCGGCTAAAACTGTCAGTGGACTAACCAACAATTCGCCACGCAGGTTTTCTTTGAGCGGCTGAACAATGGTAGCAGATAAATCTGTACAACTTCCAACCGGTTCGGCAATAATAACATCAGCTTCAGCTTCTTTTCTAAGTTTTTGGGTGGCAGCAATCAGCCCGGGGAAATTGCAGCAGAAGCAACTGCCGTTTACTTCAGCAACATTCACTTTTTCGCGCGACAAGATGGCTGTATCCACCAATTCGGGTGCCTGATCGTTGGTAATAAGGCCAACCCGTTGTCCTTTTTGCATTACATTCTGGGCAGCTTCCCATAACAGGGTTGTTTTTCCTGAACCAAGAAATCCTCCTACCAGAATAAGTCGTGTTGTTGTCATAGTTGATTATTTTTAAATGATTGTTGTTTTTTTACGCAATTATCATCGCAATCGCACTTTTCCGATGAACGTTTCATCGTTGGTTCAAGCGCATATAAAAAGAAGAGCGCAGCCACCGCACCACCAAGCATAGGACCAAATATATAGACTAAGAAAAAGCCTCCGCTCTGATCCGGAAAGGCAGCGGAGCCCCATCCTGTCGCCCATGCTACCATTCGTGGACCAAAATCGCGTGCAGGATTCAGTCCCGCCTGCGTCAATGGTGCAATCAGACAAATCACGGAGCTAACTGTGAGTCCTATGAATAACGGAGCCATTGCATCGTGTGGACGGCCCACATTACAACCTTCGGTAAGTGCAAAAATCATCAGAAGCAACAGAAAAGTACCAAAAGCTTCGGCGCCGATCGCAAGCGGAAATGACACCACAGCTGTACTTCCGGGAGCCGCATAATATTCCCCAAACATTTTGGCCGTTTGTACCGATTCGGCCGAACCACGGGTGATGTTATGTGTGGTTTCGAATGCCGAGATCGATGGTGAAAACAATAAATACAAGGCTACTCCTGCCAGAAAAGCCCCTAAGAATTGTGCGCTAAGATATACCGGCAATTTCCGGACCGACATCCGTTTGCTAATAACCATTGCAACCGTTACTGCAGGATTCAGGTGTGCGCATGACAAATGTCGAGTCAGATAAATGGCAAGTGTAACGCCAATTCCCCAAACCAAAGCGATTTGCACGATTCCCTGGTAAGCATTAAACAAAACAGATACAGCTACTGATCCACATCCGAAGAGAACAAGCAAAAAAGTACCAAGTGTTTCGCCTTTAAATTCTTTTGATAGTCGCATTTTGTTTGATCGTTATTAATTTGATAATGCCTCTAAAGCACAGCAAAAATCAGCTGGAAGATGCATTTCCTTCAGAAATCCGTTCAGGATTTCTTCCATTTCCTTCAACTTTTCAATATCAAGACAATACACAATTTTTGCACCTTCCATGTGTCCGCAGATCAGTCCGGCTTCCTTTAATTCCTTCATGTGTTGATTTACAGTTGCCCTTGTCAACGGGAAATTTTCAGAAATATCGCCTGTCAGGCATGTTCTTGTTTGTGCCAGATATTGCAGGATTTGCAGCCGCGCCGGATGGGCAAGCGCTTTGAATAAATTGGCCCTTTTTTGAAGTTCTTCGTTGAAGAGTTCTGTTTTTGATGCAACCATTTTCATTTTTATAGATTGATGCAAACATACATCAATTTTAAATGTGATGTATGTTTACATCGGCATTTTTATCATTTGGATTGTTGTCGTCGTTGCTTTCATTAAATGGTTTCGCAGTTGACATTTCCCTTCACAACAACTATGAGGTTGATAGCTGTTAATGCAAAGTCCGATTTTTCAAATAATAACCTAAGCTAAAGCAATCGATTAAGGAGCAAGTCGCGAAATAATCCAACCAGCACCTTCCCGTGAAAATAAAATCCGGTCGTGCAAACGGTTGGAACGTCCCTGCCAAAATTCAATCCGGAATGGTTCAATCCGATAACCACCCCAAAAGGATGGCCGGTCTATCATATTTTCAATCGATTTGAATTGCTGCCCCTCCCAAAGTTTTTCAAGATATTCCCTGTCGGGCACAACCTGACTTTGATTTGAAATAACTGCACTCAGGCGACTTTCGAAAGGACGGCTGTGGAAATATTCATCAGAAACATCTGCGGAAGTTCTGGTCGCAACACCTTCTATTCGTACTTGCCGTTCGAGTTCGGGCCAATGAAACAACAATGCAACCTTTTGATTTGATGCGATCTCCTCCCCTTTCCTGCTCGAATAATTGGTAAAAAAGCCAAATCCATCGCCTGAAAGCGCCTTTAAGAGGACAACCCTGGAAGAAGGGACACCATTGGGAGTAGCGGTGGCCAGCACCATCGCAGTGGGTTCATTCACCTTTGCTTCAATTGCTTCGTCGAGCCAGTTCTCAAACTGCTTTAGTGGATCTCCGTTGATCTGATTCTCGTCCAATACTTTAAGCCTGTAGTCCTTTCGGATATCTGCTAATTCCATTACGATCATTTTGGAATAAAACGTATGATGAACGAGGATTGTTTATTGGCCAATCCTTAAATTATAAAAGCCAGTACCCAATATTTCTCAAAGAAACGAGTTCAGAATTTAATGCAAAAGGTTCAGACCTCCGGACCAGAAACAAATGATCGGTTTTCGACATTCAAGTTGCCATTCTTTGCCAAATAAATTTAAATGTAGGATAAAAAGCTATAATATTATTAATCAAATGTATAGAGGTCGTAATCCATATATTTCTTCGTTTCTATTAGATATATGAGTACATCAAGCATGTTGGCAGAAGTGCCAAAAAATTTGTTGGCGTGAAGACGTGATAAACACTCCAGGAAAAACCATTAATTATCCATGTGTAATTTTTGAAGCGTGTATGTTGTATTTCAAATAAATAACATCTAAAATATAATTCCTCTGCAATTACTCCGATTGGAAGTGTTAAAGCCAATAAAGAAATCATTGTCCAAGACTGAAAGCTTGTAAGAATACTAATATGAGAAAGTGTTCTTGTACCAAAGACATGAACAAATTCTATTTCCATTATTAGATTATATGTTACCCTTCCAATGAAATAAACTAACAAAACCAACCAGATATCCTTGAATAAGAATTTAGTTTTAAAAAAATATTGTAAAGAATGATTGTGATCTTTATTGGTTTGATTAATTCTAAATACTGCCAATATCAATAATGCAATATAACCAATAAAATTTATTGCCTGACCGATGATAAAGCAACTATAATTATCAGCCCCAATATAAAGAATCAATTGTAAAATAATTCCGAAAATACCAATAATTACAATTAACTCAAAAGGCCACCATGTTTTTTTCCACATATAATAAATTTATTGTGTTTTTAATGAGAATTCGAATGTAATATTTTTTGGATAATTTCAAAGAATTTAGCGTGTCTTAATTTATAGCAAAGTAAAATTTTTCAATAACAAATCAAAGTGTTGATATATTGTTTTTTAAAATTGTTGCGATTTGTTACTCTGATTTTCGGTCTTTTTTTAAGATCTTTCAAACAAAACAGAACGCGTAAAAACGAAATAGCGGCGTAACCTTTGAGCTTATGAGGCATATTTATAGATTCTGCAAATCCGCTATACGTCCGCTCTTTTGATACGCAACAAAATTATCCCTACCTTTGCCTGATAGTATCATGTATTGAGTAGGAATAATTGTTATGGAAAACCAGGAAAAGAATTCGTCGAAGGACAAAAGAAATAATCTGATTGTCATTATATTGTCTGTTTTACTTGTTGTGCTTGCCAGCCTTTTTTTCTGGCAAAGAAGTTCATACCGGACAGATGCGGTTTTAATCAGGGCAGAGAAAGACTCCATCGCTTCAGAACTGACAAGAATGGCATCGGGCTATGATTCACTGCGTTCGCAGAACGATTCCTTAAACCAAACGATCAGTTATGCACAAACGAAAGTTAAAGACCTGCTGTCGGAAGTCGATCAGGTAAAAAATGTTAGTTATCAGCAAATTACAAAGTACCGGCAAGAAGTGACTACGTTGCGCGACATCATGCGCAATTACATTGTCCAGATCGATAGCCTTAATCAGAAAAATCAGCGTTTGATGGCTGATATCACCGATGTTAAACAGGAAGTTACAGATGTAAAGTCAGCCAATCAGCAACTGGAAACGGAAAAGAAAAAACTGGAGCAGACAGTTAACCTGGCTGCACAAATGGAAGCAACAGACCTAAAAGCAACCGGAATAACCGCAAAGGGGAAAGAACAGATCAAAGCCATCAAAATTGAGAAAGTAAAAATTGATTTCATATTAAGCAAAAACCTGACAGCAAAACGTGGAGCAAAGAACATCTATGTAAGGATTCAACGACCGGACCAGATTCTGTTGATGAAGTCGGATAAAAATATATTCAGGTTTGAAGACATGAAAATACCCTATTCAGTCATGCGTGAGGTTGAATATGAAGGAAGCGATGTTCCTGTCAGCATTTACTGGGATAACTCAAATGAATCACCTCTGATTCCAGGCAAATATACCGTTGATGTTTTTGCCGATGGCAGAAATATTGGAACAACGGTCTTTGATGTGAAATAAACCTTTTCAACAAATTCCTTTTACATTTTCAGGATGTATCAGCTCTCCGAATTGCAGAAATATCTGAAACGGATCAATGCCGGACATTTACTCGATGTAGCAACAGGCGAGGGTGATTTTCTGTTGTATCTGCTCGAATCGTTCAGTTCGTTTGATTCAGCCACGGGACTCGATATCAACAATGAAAATCTCAAGGTAGCCCGAAATAAAATCGGGCGGCAAAAAGTTGACTTTATCCATGGGAACATCCGGAAACTTCCTTTTGAGGATCATTTTTTCGACACAATCACCGTTTCTAATTCACTTCATCACTTCGATCATCCCGTAAAAGCCATTCAAAGCATGTTGCGCGTGCTTATTCCCGGAGGTCTGCTCGTTATCAATGAAATGGTCAACGAACATTTAAACCCCAAACAGCAGACGCATTTCGATTACCATTCGCTAAAAGCAGAAATTGACACGGCGGCGGGTGGTTATCACCATAAAATCTATACCAGGGATGAATTACTGGAGATCATTCGGGAGAGTGCGCTTGAACCAGTCGTCTTGATCACTTCCGAAGATCCGCCAATTATTTTTTCGAACGAAAAGATGTGGCAGTTTTTCCATAAACTCGATGATTTCGTGAGTAATGCAAGCCATCTTCCTAATGGACTGATATTTGAACAACGCGCTCAACGAATCAAAGAACTGATTGAGACAAGCGGATTTCAAAAGCCTCCACAGATCGGGATACTGGCTTACAAGGATTAGTCATTCTCATAACCATCAGTTTAACCTTCCTCCCATTTGAAAAAGCCATAAACAATTAAAAACCACTTAATTTCTTTTCAATTATTTTACAATTCTTTAACTTAAAAAATTTGGCGGGTAGTACCAGGAGCCCTATATTTGTCATACATTTTTTTTCATAAGTTTAGGTTTAGTTAGGTTAGTTAGTTTGGTTAGTTTTAGTAAAAGGATGGAACCGCCCGGTTCTGTCCTTTTCAATTTTAGTAAAGTGCCAATTCAATAAATTTGACAGTTCACAACTGGTATTGGCCACAATTAATTGTACTTCAATACATATTCTTTAACCGCTATGCGGCAAAGGGTTCATCATTAATTCGGGTTCTACAATAGTGAAACCGCTAGGCGGTAAATGATTCACGCGTAATTCTTTTCTACTAAAACCGCTACGCGGTAATAAACTAGCCCGTAGGGGTTATAGTAGGGGTTATAGTATTACGGAAAATCGCATATCACAAGCCCGATTACTGCGTAGCGATTATACTATTCAAAGAACTCAAACAAATACTGCTCTTCAAAATCTATTTCATACTTGTTTAAAAACTCCATATACTCCATTTTAAATGTTTGCTTTTGGTGATGTCTTTCCTGATTTTTAATGTATTCGTAGACTCTTTCAATCTGTGATCGTCCATATGAAAATCCACCATAACCTTCCTGCCATTCAAATTTCCCGGGAAAGAACTTCTGATTAGTGATAAAGATAGTTGAACTTCTTTTCACCTCTTTTACTGTTTCTGAAATAGAAATTTTCGGATTTAATCCTAAAAACAAATGGACATGATCTGCAACGCCATTGATTATTATTGATTTATGCCCAAGATTTGTTATGATTCCACTCATATATTCAAAAATACGCGGACGGATTTTCTCAACCAATAAGCGTTCCCTGTTTTTTGGACTAAAAACCAATTGAATGTATAATTGTGTAAAGGTTCCTGGTTTCATAAGTGATATTTTTATCCAATTTAATACAACTAAATCAAATTAACTGCAAGATAGCGAAATCTGATTAATATTTCTTTAACCGCTACGCGGTATTGCTTTCATCATTAATTCGGGGCTACAATACTGAAACCGCTACGCGGTGATTGGGTTCATGACTATTTTCGTTTTACAATAGTGAAACCGCTACGCGGTATTGCTTTCATCATTAATTCGGGGCTACAATACTGAAACCGCTACGCGGTGATTGGGTTCATGACTATTTTCGTTTTACAATAGTGAAACCGCTACGCGGTGATTGGGTTCATGACTATTTTCGTTTTACAATAGTGAAACCGCTACGCGGTGATTGGGTTCATGACTATTTTCGTTTTACAATAGTGAAACCGCTACGCGGTAAATGGGTTCATGACTATTTTCGTTTTACAATAGTGAAACCGCTACGCGGTAAATGGGTTCATGACTATTTTCGTTTTACAATAGTGAAACCGCTACGCGGTAATAAACTAGCCCGTAGGGCTTAAAATATTGTAGAAAAATCACATTCCACCATCCCAATTACCGCGTAGCGGTTAAACAATTCAAGACGAACCTATCTCTAATTTATTTCAAAATTTGCTGATCAATCATCCTAATTTTTACCGGTCCGAGCAATCCTGATTCCCGAAGATAGTTATCAGCATCGGGACCATTGAATTTATTGATATTTGTTTTGGTTAAACGCTTATCTTCTGGCAATTTGCTGTCACCTATCAAACGATTGGGCCACATATTCACAACTTCAACTTCCAGCTCGTTGGTTCCAGCTTTAACAAACGTGGTGATATCGAACTGAAACGGAGCACTCCATATTACCTGCATTTGATGTCCATTAATTTTTATGGAAGCCATTTCCTGCACATTGCCTAAATCAAGCAATACCAATTTTCCTTTGATACTCTTTGAATCCAAAGAAAAGGATTTAAAATATGTGGCTGTTCCCGAATAGTACCTGATACCTGGCTCATCAAATTTAATCCATGATTTCAATTCATTGATTTCCAATTTCTCAGGTCCACCCCATTTTGGATCAAAGTGCAGGTCCCATTTCCCTGAAAGGATTGTTTCTGCCGGAGAATTCTTCGTTTGAACCATTTCCTTTTTACCATCCGACCATGTCAGGGTGTAGTTTCCGGGCTCGTGAATGGTTGCAACTTTCTTTTCACCTTGACTATACAGATCGATAAAAGCCGTTTCCTTTGTTTCAAACTGATTGTCTGGGAACAAATTCTTCCCATCTTTCTGAATGGCTGTAACATGCTTTTGGGCCGGCCCATCCTTAAAGACCACAAAGACTGAACCTTCAGGTTCGAGATGAAGCGGAACGATGGTTTGACCGTTTTCTACGCGGTAAGTCAATATCTCCTTTATTTTGCCGGTTTTCGGATTCCAAAGTTGTGGAACCTTTCCGCTTACCCTGAACGAACATTCAACCTGTTCGTACCTGTCGGGCAAATTGGTCAGGTACCTGAATTCAAAATCGTTGATCCCCTTACGTGCAAAACGGTTGGCAACGAAATAGATATCCTCTGTATTTGTTGAGCGATGAATGTAATCGAGTGCTGTCTTTTCCTGGTTACTCTTGAATCCAAAATCTGGTTTAACTTTCATTCCGGCCAATACATTGTTAATATCCTGTCCCCAAATGACGCGTCCTTTGCCAACTTTGTTTTCAGTGATCATTTTTCCATCTATCTTGCCCCAAAGACGGTCTGTGATCGCTTTTAATTCGCGGTCACTCTCCGGAAACCCGGTCAATCCGGTCACTTCTTCCGGGCGAGATGAAACCACTGTCATCCCTTTATTCACAAGCAATTCAACCTTTTTCAGCACATTCAGATCGATCGCATTTTCGGGCGTAAGCATCAACACGCGGTAACTCATTCCATCGGGCAAAACAATTTTTTCACCATCAAAAGAGACCCTGTTCAGGATAACATCTTTCGAACATTTATCCCAGTCGTAGCCAAAATTCAACTCCGGAAAGTCCTCTTTCAGAAATACAAAATTGGGGACATCGTCTCCATAATAATAGAGCACATCGGCCACAAACAAACCTTGCTGGAGCAGATAGGTGCTGCGATCGAGATAGCTGATAAAATCTTTCGATTGCTTCCACCACGTGACATTCGGATTGAGATGTGTACCAGCGAAATACTCGTTTCCGGGAAGGCCAAATTCTTTGGGCGACGAAGTAAATGTATGCCAGACAATCCGGTTGACGCCTGAGCAAAAAACACGGTCGATATTTCCTTTCAGATCTTTGGGCGATCGCTCCCACTGCGGACCAATACTGGTCGGACCTTCGGCTGCCACAAATCGTTTGCCATTGGTATGGGCGACACTTGCACTTTGCCGGACCGAAAGGCGTTCATCGTCTTTTATACGGTGCGTATTGGCTACTGCCCAAAATTCACCTTGCGGAAAATCACTGATTCCCATCACCTTCAGCGCATCAACCGGCGCCGAATGTGGTCCTCCCGATTCGGGATGAATACCCATTCCGTATTGATGTGCCAGGTTGTAAAAGAGTTGGTAGTGGTATTCAGCCACACAATCGCCCACCGTTTTGCGGAAATCGTGCAGGAAACGATTGGTCTGATCGCGGTTTTCAACGATTCTCCCGGCCAATGCGGGCATGTATTTTTGGAGATCATATCCTCTGAATTTCAGGAATTCTTCGGGAAAACGATCGGTCCAGCTTACAAGATCCATCTCCCAGGAATCTGTTTGAAGAAACTTTACACTTTTGCCCACTGACTGTGCTGTTTCTATCAGCGGAATAATCACCGTTTTGCTGAATAATTCGAAAGCTTTCGGGCTCAGATGATCAACCGATAATCCTTCCCAGCCATCGCTGTTCGTGGATGTACGTGCGCCCGTACAGGTATATCCATAACGGATGATCGTCCAGTTTCCTTTGGGGGCATTCCATTCCAATTTCCCATTTTGGAAATTTGGGGTGAGATCAATGATGTCGTCTTTCATGACAGCCAGTTCACTGCCATCTCCGGGATAATCGTCTCTGAGATCGTGGAGCGGATAGACGCCTTTCCATCCGATTTTTTCATTGAACGATTTTTTCTTCCAGTTTTGAATGGCCTCATTCTGAACCGGCGTACCTTCTTTTTTAGGAATTGCCTGTACGATAATATCCTTGTACATCAGTTTCTTTGCGGGTTGCGGCAACTCAATGCTGATCATCGTTCCACCTGTAACATCAACTTCTGACCAAACAATTTTTTTCATCGCAAATTCGGGTGTAATCGATGGGGCGCCCGGGTTCCATCCGCTCTGCGCGTTTACGCTTAATTCAATACCTATGCGATCGGCCTCTTTAACAGCATGTTTGTAAAGTTCCATCCATTGCGGACTCATAAAAACCGGTCCGGCAGGAGTTTTTAGGGCTACCTGGTAGTTTGAACTTCCGGCATCAACCAGCGATGCTCCTCCGTAACCCTTGTCTTTCATCTCTTCAAGATCGCGCGTGATGGATTCTTTGGTTGCCATGCTGTTGAGCCACCACCAATAACAGCGCAGACGTGATTCAGCAGGCGGATTTTGGAAACCGGTTTCCAATTGTGTAAACTCAACTGATCGATCGGTTTGCAGGGAACTGTTTACTGTTTGTCCGGAAACCATCAAACTGCAAAAAAGCGCGGAATAAGTCGCAAGTAGTTTTAACATATTGGTTTTGATTTAATTTCAAAAATAGGGAAACATACAATGTAAAAGGAGGTTTAGTTTCAATTTGTTTTCCCGAAGAATAACCGAAACCTGGTCCGGATCAATCCACTTTCGACATCTATCTGTTTCAGCGGATTTTTTTGTCCCGATTCACTCCAAAGCAGTCGATAATCCTCGAATATCTTACGGTCGGCAGGATTCGAGGCCAGGTAATTTTTTAATTCCTGGTGTTCAGATTCTGTTAGGTTACCAATAAAATACCCCGACATTAAGTCATGAAGTTTCTCCTGCATTTTCTTTCAAGTTTAATGATAAGACGTATTTCGACTTGCGATACCCTATATCAATGTTAAAATAATTTAAAAATAATTTTCGCGCCTGATCCTCTCAAATGACCCATATTTACGATAATGCATTTCGGTTTTGCATTCCTTTTCAAAAAAGCTACTTTTGAAGAATCAAAATTATAATCATGACAGGTTTTACAAAAACGAAATATCATCTTCAATCTCTCTGCTGCGGTGAAAGTTTCGATGACAAAAACTGGGAATTGAATTGTCCGAACAACGACGAACCCAGCCTCATCCGTGCGATTTACGACGACAAACAACTGGTTGTAGATGAATCACTATCCGGATTGTACAAATTTGCCTCATGGCTTCCAATTTCCAGGATGCTGAAAGGCTCAGGAGCGCCTGTAACCTTTAAAAGTTCAGGACTTGCGAATAAGTTAGGTTTGAAAAACTTATATATTACATTCAACGGTTACTGGCCCGAAAAGGGGGCATTGATGGAAACGGGGACCTTTAAAGAGTGCGAAGCCTATTCGGTCTGCGCCCGTCACAATGCAAATACCAAAGGGGTAATGGTTGTAGCATCGGCAGGTAACACTGCCCGCGCTTTTGCAAAAGTCTGCTCCGACAATAAAATTTCCGTATTAATTTGTGTTCCAAAGGATAATCTGAATGCCTTATGGTTCGCGCAGAAAATCGATCCATGTGTGAAACTAATTGCAGCAGAATCCGGAGGCGATTACTTTGATGCGATTCACTTATCAAATCTTGCCTGCCATATCGAAGGGTTCTACCCGGAGGGGGGTGCTAAAAATGTAGCCCGCCGCGATGGAATGGGAACTACTGTATTATCGGCAGTGACTACTATAGGAAAGATCCCTGATCTCTATTTTCAAGCCATTGGAAGCGGCACTGGTGCCATTGCTGCCTGGGAAGCCAATCTGCGGTTCCTTGCTGACGGACGGTACGGTTCAACGAAAATGAAGCTTATGCTGTCACAAAACGCCCCTTTTCTCCCTATTAAAGAGGCCTGGGAGGCAGATTCGAGACAAATGCTTCCCATCAACGATCAGGAAGCCCGCAAACAGGTAGAAGAGATTGTCGCAAAGGTTTTATCGAACAGAAAACCACCATATGGTATTATCGGAGGATTATATGATGCGATGAAAGATGCAGGAGGCGAAGTTTTTGCTGTTACGAATCAGGAAGCAGCAGATGCAGGTTTGTTATTCTTAGAAACAGAAGGAAACGACATAGAACCGGCTGCAGCAGTTGCAGTTGCATCACTCATTCAGGCAGTAAAAGAGGGTGGAATCGATAAAAATGCAACAATCATGCTTAATATTACGGGTGGAGGCATCGATAAATTCAAACGCGAAAATCAAATAACCTATTTAGATCCATTGCTTGTATTTCCACTTAACCCCGATCCGAAATCGGTATTCGAAAAAATTAAACAACTATTTTGAGACTATACCAAATCAGTTTTGATAAACATCGCCATGAACTAACGACGGTTGTTCGGTTTTTATGCGTTCCATAGGACGATAAACATAAATCAACCCATATTCCGTTGCTTTTTCTCTTTTGATTTCATCCGGTAAAGTGGAGAAAGTTTCTTCGACTTCATTCCAGATGTCAAGAATGATTTCATCAGCCTCTTTCCGTAATTCAGCAACCTTTGTAGTCCACCGTGCAGTATTATTTTGCAATGTTTTCTGAAAGTGATACATATCTACAAATTGATCAAATTTCACTTTTACAAGAGCGATAGAGGGGTTATAAAGCGGATTTCCACCGTTACTGATGCGTTTGTGTTCACCTTCAATTATTTTCTTTCCCCATTCCAGCACTTCAGAATCGAGAATCAGTGAAGGTGATTTTTTTTCACTAAACCCGTAAAAATCTCTGATATTGGGTTTCATATCACCGCGCTGAATTGAAAAATTCAACACCTGTATAAAGTGGGATAAATATAACCGGGCCTTTCTTACCGTTTCAAGATAAGCACTGCTACTCTTTTCCTGCTGCGTTCTGGCTAATTTATGATGAATAATCGTTCCTTCGAAACTTGTATAAAAGGACCTGAGGTGATTCAGTGACTTAGCTGAAAAGGCCAGCTCATCAGTTTCCTTCTTCTGTCCCATCGTAACGGCAGTTTGAAGGGCTCTTAATCTTGCCTGATCTGTATTAGGAAGTCTTCTATATGGCATACTCTCAAGTTTAACACTATTGTTCCGTCTGCTGCGAATTTATACATAAACTTGTTTTTTATGTCATTCGCAATCATAAAACCAGAAAGAGTTATCAACCACAATTAGTTAATAACAAAAGAGCGAGGTCTTCCGACCCCGCTCTTTTAATATTAACTAATTGATATTAAATTAATCAGAAAGTTTTGCTACAAGATATTCCCGGTTCAATCGGGCAATATGAGCAATCGAAATACTCTTTGGACAAGCTAATTCGCAGGCACCAGTGTTGGTACAGCCTCCAAAACCGAGTTCATCCATCTTCGCAACCATTGCTTTTGCGCGTCGTTTTGCTTCGACCTGACCCTGAGGTAACTTGGCAAACTGCGATACTTTAGCTGCCAGGAACAACATTGCAGACGCGTTTTTGCACGTTGCAGCGCAAGCACCACATCCGATACATGCAGCAGCATCCATTGCCTCTTCAGCATCATCCTGAAAAATTGGAATCGCATTTCCATCGGGTACGCCACCTGTATTTACAGAAACGAATCCGCCGGCCTGCTGAATTTTTTCAAATGCAGTACGGTCAACGATCAGATCCTTGATGACAGGAAAGGCACCAACACGCCATGGTTCAACGGTGATTGTTTGACCATCGTTAAATCTACGCATATGTAATTGACAGGTAGTTACCATTGTATCCGGTCCATGTGCATGACCGTTTATATAGAGTGAGCACATGCCGCAAATTCCTTCACGACAGTCGTGATCGAACGCAATCGGATCTTTTCCTCCAAGAATGAGCTGGTCATTCAGGATGTCGACCATTTCGAGGAAAGAGGTTCCCTGCGAAATATTTTCAACCGTGTAGGTCTCGAAACGACCCTTGGCCTTTGGGCTGTTTTGCCTCCAGACCTTAACATATATTTTTTTGAGAATTATATCAGCCATTTTTATCGATATTAAATATGAGCTATTAAAATAGGACTCTTTTATTTATAACTTCTCTGGGTTAATGCGATCGTTTCAAAAACCAAATCTTCTTTATGAAGAACAGGCTCTGAATCAACACCTTTAAATTCCCATGCCGCAACATAGGCGAAGTTTTCATCATCACGCTTAGCTTCACCTTCGTCGGTTGCTGATTCTTCACGGAAGTGACCACCACACGATTCATTGCGATTGAGTGCATCGCGCGCCAATAACTCTCCAAGCTCAAGAAAATCTGCGACCCTACCCGCTTTTTCAAGCTCTGGATTCACATTTTTCATTTCGCCCGGGACAAGAAGATCTTTATAGAACTCAACACGTAACTCCTGGATCTCTTTAATTGCATTCGTCAATCCGGCGGCATTACGAGCCATACCTACATTATCCCACATGATCTGACCTAATTTCTTATGGAAATGGTCAACAGGTGTTTTTCCATTGATATTGAACAGTTTTTCCAATTTACCAGTTGCCTGTTTTTCAGCTTCGATAAATTCCGGAAGATTGGTGTCAATTTTTGGTACCATAATTTCGCCAGCCAGGTAATCGCCAATTGTATATGGCAATACGAAATAGCCGTCAGCCAATCCCTGCATCAGCGCAGAGGCTCCAAGCCGGTTTGCACCATGATCAGAGAAATTAGCTTCTCCAAGGGCATAAAGCCCAGGAACGCTGGTCATCAGGTTATAATCAACCCATGTTCCACCCATTGTATAGTGGATAGCAGGATAGATCTGCATTGGGTTCGTATATGGATCGGTATCAGTAATCTTTTCATACATCTGGAATAGGTTACCATACCTTTTTTCGATCGTAGCACGACCCAAACGCTCGATTGAGTATTTAAAATCGAGATAGACCGCTTTACCTTCAGAATTAACGCCGAATCCTGCATCACATCTCTCTTTGGCTGCACGTGAAGCGACATCACGAGGTACAAGATTTCCGTAGGAAGGATAACGCCTTTCGAGGTAGAAGTCACGATCAGCGTCAACGATATCGTTTGGATTCAATTGTCCCTTACGTACCTTTTCGGCATCTTCTTTCTTCCTTGGTGTCCAAACACGTCCATCGTTCCTCAACGACTCCGACATCAGTGTCAGCTTCGATTGCTGTGATCCGTGAACCGGAATACAGGTTGGATGGATCTGAACAAAACAAGGATTGGCAAAGAATGCCCCTTTTTTATAACAAACCCACGAAGCAGAAGCGTTACATCCCATTGCATTGGTCGAGAGGAAGAATACATTACTGTATCCACCCGAAGCAATCACAACAGCATGTGCTCCGAATCGTTTAATCTCGCCGGTTACCATATCGCGGGCAATAATTCCGCGGGCTTTTCCATCGATGGTAACAAGATCGATCATTTCGTGACGGGTGTACATTTTCACACCACCCTCAGCAATCTGACGGTTAAGCGCCGAATAAGCCCCTAACAAAAGCTGCTGACCTGTCTGTCCACGTGCATAAAAGGTACGGCTAACCAATACACCGCCGAATGAACGGTTCGAAAGTAAACCGCCATACTCGCGCGCAAATGGTACGCCTTGTGCAACACATTGATCGATAATATTTGGCGATACCTCAGCTAAACGATGAACGTTCGCTTCGCGTGAACGGTAGTCACCACCTTTGACGGTATCGTAGAATAACCGGTAAACAGAATCGTTGTCGTTCTGATAATTTTTGGCAGCATTGATTCCACCCTGAGCAGCAATTGAATGCGCACGACGTGGACTATCCTGATAACAGAAAACCTTTACATTGTAACCTAATTCCGAAAGCGAGGCAGCAGCCGATGCTCCGGCCAACCCTGTTCCGATTACAATTATTTCGAGTTTCCGTTTGTTATTCGGACTAACAACTTTAATTTTTGCCTTATGATTGGACCATTTTTGTGCGATTGGTCCTTCAGGTATCTTTGAATTTAAGATGCTCATATTGTTGTATCTTTTTATTTCAATTAGAATTTAATAAGAAAATAGAGCGGAATAGAAGAAAATCCGATAGCAAATACAAAACCAATGAGGTTAGCAAGGAATTTCAACCTTTTCATCCATTTGATGTTATTCAATCCAATCGTTTGGAAGGCACTCCAAAACCCGTGGGTAATGTGCAAACCAACAAAAATCCCACTTAATACATAAATAACATCATAAAGGGGATAGTTGATAAATAGATTGGAAACCAATGCATAAGTGTTGTGCATTTCAACTCCCGTTCCAGTAGCCATATTTAACAATGGATCGCCTGTAATTTTAATCTTAACCCAAAAGTTAAAGATGTGAAGCACCAGGAAGATAAGAATCATACCTCCCAGAATAAACATGTTCTTGGAAGGCTCCCACCACTTTAGCTGCTGATCTCCGGAAGCATACCCAATAGGGCGGGCTTTCATGTTCTCGAGGGTAATCCATGCCGACCAGATAATGTGAATAATAAAACCCAATGCAAGCAATGGCTCCATTACCTTGATAATTGGATTTGTTGCCATGAAATTAGCCGCATTGTTAAAAAGAATGCCTGAATCGTCGAAAATCAGAAAAAGATTCAACGTCAGGTGAAGAAGCAAAAATGAGATAAGGAAAAGTCCTGTGAGGCTCATAAATACTTTCCGGCCGATCGAGGCACTCAGAAAATTGCTCATAAGTACTTGATTTTAATTAATATTTGAATGAAACACTTCGTTTATAAAATACTTCGCAAAAGTAGCCTTCACCTTCATGCTTTACAACATGAATCTGATCAAAATCTTAATTTAAAATGGTTCTAAACTACAGTATTCTGCAAATTCAAAATAATACTATACTATTATATATCTGTTAATTATTCTAATCGGAACATTTGTCACCATGTTCCGATTAGAACAGGCATAAGTCAAACAGTATAACCATCCAAAAGTTTTAAACCTGCAATATGTAATTATTAATTCTGGAAGATGGTCTTAAAGTCAAAATGAGCGTGGTTGGCCCAAAGCAAGCAACACATGCGCCCCGTAAACATGCATGGGATGAAATATTTGGTGATACGGAAATATCTTGATAAATAATTCGTTATGAAATGGCATCTAAAAACGCACTCAATTTTTTAACTACCAAATCTTCTTCCTCCAGAAATCCAATATGACCAGCGTGTTGAAGCATCAGCACTTCGGCAGTTGAAATCTGACGTGCATCATTCAGCTGCTCTTCTGCCCCGTAAACGTTGTCGTATTTGCCAATAACAATCAAAATTGGAAAATGAGCGGTTTGCAAATCACCCAAATAGTTACTGCGATGATTAATCGCAAAAATTGACCGAAGTGCCCCTTCTACGGTAACCTGACGGCTGGTTCGATTGAGCAGTGCCAAAGCATTTCTCATAGAATCCAGGTTTTCAGTTGCAAAATTAGATGGAATAGTTACCTGTAGCAGCAATTCCCTTTTTCCTTTCTGTAACAATCGTCCCTCTCTTTCGCGCAATTTCGCACTTTTAATATCTGACGCTTTTATGGGTGAATTCATCAATACGAGCGAATTGATTTTTTCAGGATATTTTACCGCATATGCCATAGCAACATAACCACCCATTGAATGCCCAATAATGGAGAATTTCTCACATAATTCAAGCCGGTTTAACAGCTCATTTAAAACAGCCGCAAATTTTTCAAATGTATAATCCAATGGCGGAATTCCTGAGTTTCCATGTCCGGGAAGATCAATCCGGATAACCTTCATTCCGGAAGAAAGCACTGAAGCAAGATGATCATATAAAATATGACTTCCCCAGTAACTATGCAACAGCAAAAGCAGTCTCCCCTCTCCTTCTACTTTTGTAAATATTCGATATCCATTCAACTCAATCACTTGTTCCATAACGAATAAGCAAATTACTGTCTATTTTTTCAATCTTTTTGATTTGCCGCAAAGTTATGGATATAAAAACCTTTTTCGCTTTTTATTTGTTTATTTGTATATTAAAAAGCTTAAACAATCATAATGAAGAATCAAATTTTTGTCTCTTTGATGTTTCTTTTTTGCACCTCTTTTACCGCTTTTAGTGCAGGTTCTGTAAAAGGGAGAGTATTTAATGTAAAAAATAATGAGCCTGTACCATTTGCAACTGTTGTCCTCTTTGAAACGACAAAAGGCGCCGTCGCCGATGTTGAAGGCAATTTTAATCTTGAAAATATCGATCCAGGTTTTTATAAGCTAAAAGTCTCTGCAATAGGTTACAAAACATATTTTTCAGAATCATTCAGAATAACCAAAGCGACTGGCGCCACAGTTTTGGTTCCGCTCGAAGAAGACAACATCAACATTGAAGAGATCGTCGTCAGGCCCACTTTCTTTCAGAAAAGGGAGGAGAGCCCTGTTTCATTAAGGACGATCGGAATTGACGAAATTGAGAAAAACCCGGGTGGTAACCGCGATATTTCGAAGGTAATCCAATCTTATCCGGGTGTGGCCTCAACCCCGGCATTCCGTAATGATATTATTGTTCGCGGCGGTGGACCAAGTGAAAATAAATTTTACATCGACGGTGTGGAGATTCCAAATCTGAACCATTTTGCGACGCAGGGAGCATCAGGTGGACCGGTTGGAATCATCAACGTCGATTTTATTCGGGAAGTGAATTTCTATTCCGGAGCATTTCCTGCATCACGGGGTAACGCGATGAGTTCGGTGCTGGAATTTAATCAGCGCGAAGCCAACGAGAAAGTTAAGTTCAGAGGCACATTTGGAGCTTCCGATCTTGCACTTGCCATCGAAGGTCCGCTTTCAAAGAAAACTTCATTTATGGCTTCTGTACGTCGGTCGTATCTGCAACTTTTGTTCAAAGCAATTGGATTACCGTTTCTTCCAACTTATAACGACTTTCAGTTCAAAGTCAAAACTAAAATCAATGTAAAGACAGAGTTGTCAATTATCGGGTTGGGAGCACTCGATCAGTTCAGGTTAAACACAAAAGCGAATGAGACGGAAGAGCAACGCTATATTCTAGGATACTTGCCTGTCAACAATCAATGGAATTATACCTTGGGTGCTGTTCTTAAACACTTTAATCCGAAGGGCTTCGACACTTATGTCCTGAGTCAAAACAAGCTGAACAACAAGGCCATCAAGTATCAGGATAATAATGAGCAACCTCAATTTTTAAATCTCGATTACAAGTCAACTGAATTGGAAACAAAATTCAGGTACGAGCACAACTACCGGTCGGCTACCGATTTTAAATTGAATTACGGGGTTGATCTTCAATACGCAAGTTACTTTAACAGTACCTATCGCAAAGGTTTTGTTGGAAATAATCCATTTACTATTGATTACAAATCGTCGCTCGACTTTGCCAAATACGCCATTTTTGGACAGGTCTCTCACAACTTTTTTGCCAAACGACTCGATCTTTCACTCGGGTTACGAGCCGATGGCAGCAGCTATTCGGATGCAATGTCTAACCCGTTGAACCAATTGTCACCTCGTTTTTCGGCCAGTCTGAAATTAACACCAGGAACTTCGCTCAATTTTAACGTCGGACGATTTGCCCAGCTTCCTTCTTACACCACATTGGGTTACCGCAATTTCAGCGGCGAACTCGTCAATAAAATAAATGGATTGGACTACATACATGTCAATCACCTGGTAGCCGGAATCGAATTTCGGCCTTCTGATAATTCGCAGATTACAGTTGAAGGCTTTTATAAAAGATACACCGATTATCCGTTCTCTGTTAGGGACTCCGTTTCAATTGCAAGTAAGGGAGCCGATTACGGAGTGTACGGTGACGAGGAGGTTTTATCGATCAGTAAAGGCAATGCTTACGGACTTGAGATTCTTGGACGGGTGAAAGAGTACAAGGGAATCAATGCGGTAATCACATACACCTTTGTCAGAAGCGAGTTTACAGATAAAAAAGGTGAATATATCCCCTCCTCGTGGGATAATCGCCATCTGCTAACAATCACGGCTACACGAACATTCAAAAGAAACTGGGACATGGGTCTTAAATGGCGTTACATAGGTGGCGCTCCTTATTCACCCTGGGATATGGAAAAGTCAGCCATCAAAACCGCCTGGGACGCACAAGGAATTGGTTACCTCGATTACAGTAAATTTAATAAGGAACGTTTAAATGCCTTTCATCAGCTCGATATAAGAGTTGATAAATCATGGTATTACAACAAATGGTCGTTGATGCTTTATTTCGATATTCAGAATGCCTATAACTTCAAAGCCGATCAGCAGGATTACCTTGTAAGGGCCGAAGATGGCAACGGAACACCGCTCACTGATCCGAACGACCCGAATAAATATGTTTTTAAAACGCTAAAAAACACTTCGGGAACGGTTCTTCCAACGCTGGGTATCATGATTGAATTTTGAGAACCGGCGACTGGCTGTTAGCGACTGGCAACTGGCAATTGGCGATAGGGAAAAAACTGAAATTGAAGAAACTGAAAGTTGAAAATTGGATAAACGGCGGAAATAACTACTTTTGATCTGACCAATACAAACTTAAGGAACCTTATTCGCGCAAGGGAAATGACCAATTTATGGAAAAAGACAGGGTATTGACCTCCAGTAATACAGCAGAAATAATCCGCAGACTGAAAAAAGAAGATAAATCAGCTGTGGATGAATTATTTAGACACTACTATCCGCGTCTGTATCATTTCTCAAAATCCATTCTTAAGATTGAAAATGACATTGACGACATTCTTCAGGAAGTATTTGTCAAGATCTGGCTCAACCGGCAAAAGATCGGAAATGTGGAGACTTTCAATTCCTATATCTTCACAATCACCAAAAACGAAGTTCTGAATCTGATCAGATCCAATCTGAAAGACCACAACTTCAAAGATGAACTCTTTCTCCGGTCAGTAGCTGAAGAATACCAGACCCAAAATCAGCTCGAATACGATGAAATTAAAACCGGGATTGATCACATTGTGTCAAGCCTTCCTGAAAAAAGACAACAGGTGTTTATTTTAAGCCGTACCGAAGGGCTATCGAACAAAGAAATTGCCCAAAAACTGAATATTTCCGAAAAAACTGTCGAAGATCATATTACACACGCCATCAAATATATAAAAAGCTCTTTGCACGAGATGGGTATGATTTCCCTCCTTTATTTTTATCTTTTCTTATAATTTCCTGCTTTTGGAGCAGGGGATGCCCCACCCTTTTGTGTATTACTCGTACAACATGAAAAAACAATTTACAAAATATTTGAATGGCACTGCCAACCCCGAAGAATTTTCGGAGGTACTGAAAGCGATATGTGCAGATGGCAACGAGAACAAAGTAACTGAAGAAATTCTGAAACTTTGGAAAGACACGTTGAACGCGGCCATTGAAAACAAAGAGAACAACCAATTGCTCGACAAGATTCACCACCGAATTGCACTGGAAGAATCCAGGACGATTACACGACGGTTTGCATTGTACCGGAACTTACTAAAAGTTGCTGCAGTATTAATTTTAGGATTAGTAACTACTACCGTAATATTTTATAATAAGCCGGAAAAACTACAATATGCAGATGTGGTCGAAACTGTTACTACCCCATACGGTGCTAAAACAAGTTTTAAACTTCCAGACGGATCCGAAGTTTGGTTAAATTCCGGTTCGACAATTTCCTTTCCAAAACAATATGGGGAGATCCGAAATGTTGAACTCACCGGAGAAGCTTATTTTAAGGTTTTAAAAGACGGAAAACCCTTTCGCGTGAAAACCAGTTTGGGACTTATTGAAGTAATGGGAACCTCTTTCGATGTAAATGCCTATTCGGGCGAAAACTTTGAAACGACTTTAGTTGAAGGGCGCGTAAAAGTCAGAAACAATGCAAACCAGGAAGCAATTTTAAAGCCAGGTCAGCAGTCGATCCTTAATCTGTCCAATGAATTCTCAATAAAGGAAGTAAATACTGAACTGAGTACCTCGTGGAGAGATGGAAAACTGATGTTTGTAAAAGAACCTTTTTCAAACGTAGCCAAAGAGCTTGAACGCTGGTACAATGTAAAAATTGAATTACAGGGCGAGCGCCTCAAAAAATTAGGTTACACAGGAACAATAGAAATGGAAACTTTTGTCGAAGTGCTTGAACTAATCAATACGACTACACCCATTAAATATAAATTTGATAAAAGCACAAGGATATTAAAGATATCAGGAAGATAGAATCCTGACAAGGAGTGAAGGAACCAGATTACAAACTAAATCATTTATTAATGTAGAAAAACAAACAACCAGATTCAAAAAAGTAAAGGTGAGAATGGCCGTTCCCACCTTTAAACCAGATTCGATTTAAAAAAAACAAACATTATTTAAACCAATTACAAAGTTATGAATAAATTGCTACGAAAATATGGCACTCAGCCAATATTTTATCAATTTTTTAGAAAAATGAAACTAACTATTCTGATTGTAACTGTTTCAATTTTAAGCTGTTTATCTGCCGAAACCTATTCGCAGACCACAAAATTGACCATTACCGAAAACAACTCGACGCTGCTTAATGTCCTTCGGGCGATCGAAAGCCAAAGTGAATTCAAATTCTTCTACAACGAAAAGGTGGATGTCAACAAGCAGGTATCTGTAGAAGTAAACCAAAAATCAATCACTGAGATCCTCGATAAGGTGTTATCAAGCACATCAATCAAATACAAAGTACTTGGCCGCCAGATCGCTTTATACGATAAAAACGAGATGGAACCTTTTATAAGTGAACAACAGGGCAGAAAGGTGACTGGTAAGGTTACCGACTCATCCGGAGCATCACTTCCCGGAGTATCAGTGGTAGTAAAGGGAACTTCAACAGGCGTAATAACGGATAATAGTGGAAATTTCACGCTTACAAATATTCCCGAAAATGGAAAAACGATTACTTTCTCTTTTATTGGGATGAAACCGGTAACCACTGACATTAATGGCCGGGATCAGATTAATGTAGTATTGGAAACTGAAATAATGGGAGTTGATGAAGTCGTTGTAACAGCACTTGGTATTAAAAAGGAGACCAAAAAAATAGGATACGCTGCTGCAATTGTAAAGGCAGAAGAAATGACAGTCAATCGCACCACAAATTTTATGCAATCACTTCAAGGTAAAGTTGCCGGTGTTAACATTACTAGCATGGCTACTGGTGCAGGCGGTTCCACCAATATTAATGTTCGTGGACAGTCTTCTTTCAGTGGAAGTAACCAGCCGCTTATTGTGGTAGATGGTATACCAATTAGCAATTCGAAGGACTATGGAGGCACACAAGGTCCTAACAATTCGGATGCCGGAGATGGCTTACTCAGCATAAATCCGGATATAATTGAATCTATGACCGTATTAAAAGGCGGCGCTGCAGCTGCCTTATATGGCTCTAGAGCGAAAGACGGTGTTATAATGATCACTACCAAAAATCACAAACAAAATAAAGGTGTAGAAGTAACGTTCAATAGTAACGCAACTTTCGATAGAGCCATTGATGATACGAATTTTCAATATGAATACGGTCAGGGAGAAAAAGGAGTGCGACCAACTAAGCCTTTCCCTGATTCTGGAGTATGGAGTTTTGGTGAAAAAATACAGCCAGGGATGACCCAGATGTTATTCAATGGAGAAGTTGTTCCTTATGTAGCGCAAAAAAATCATATTAAAGATTTTTATAACGGTGGATTTACTTTTACAAATACACTTTCTGTTGCTTCACAAGGAGATAAGGGAGGTTTCAATCTTTCGCTGGCTCAGTTAAAGAATGATGGAATTATGCCTCACTCTGGCTTTGACAGATATAATGCCAGTTTTGGGTTCACCCAGGATATAACCTCGAAATTAAAAGTTTCGGGAAACTTAAATTATAGCCGGGAAATTCACACCAATCCACCTCAAATCGCTTCGCAGGATATGACATCAACAAAGAGTATTTATACGATGTCGAATACAATGCCGCTGTCTTTGATGGAGAAATATCAGAGAGACGTAAATGGGAATGAGATAATTTGGTCTAGATTTAAAAACAGAACAAATCCATATATTTCTGCCAACGATGCTTTCAACAATATTGACAAAGATCGTTTCTACGGAAATATTACTGCCCGATATAACTTTACAGACCTGATTTATGCTCAGGTCAGGGTCGGCCAGGATTACTATGCACGACATCAGGATCTTAATTTTCCATCTAAGATGGCCGGGCAAGCGCCTGCACCACAGGGATTTGTTAATGGATCGGTCACGCAAGATCAACGCCGATTTAGGGAAATAAATTCTGACTTTTTGATTGGAGCTGAAAAAGAATTTAATAATAAAATTGGAATCAACCTCACTTTTGGCGGAAATACAATGTACCAGTATTCCGATCAAAATAGTACATTGGGCCAGGATTTTATCGTTCCATGGTTATATGCCATAAATAACGCCCGTTTAAAAACGCCTATTTATAATTATTCTGAACGCCAGGTCAATTCGTTGTATGGAACAGCAGATTTTTCATACTCAAATTACCTATTCATCAACGGCACCCTTCGTAATGACTGGTTTTCAACCCTTTCGCCAGCAACAAGAAGTGTGATTTATCCTTCGGTATCTGGTAGTTTTGTGTTTTCACAAGCGTTTGAAAATATGCCAGCCTGGCTAAACTTTGGCAAGCTGAGAGCGGGCTATTCAGAAGTAGGCAGTGACACAGATATTGCTCCTTTTTCTCAAACACTGACATATGGACTAAATAGCAATTTATTCAATGGCCAACCTGTCGGTACAATTAACACGGGAACGATCCCCAATTCCGGCTTGCGTCCAATGAGGGTAAAAGAGTATGAATTTGGATTTAATATGAAAGTATTCAATCGCATTAATCTCGATTTAACTTACTATCACAAACTAAGCATTGATCAAATATTAAATGCTGCGGTTTCAAATGCTTCGGGCTATTCTTCACAATTAATAAATGTAGGAGAAAGCGAAAACAAAGGTTTGGAAATGCTATTAGATTTGAGTGCAATAAAAAGTCATTCCTTCTCATGGAATATTATTTTCAATGGTGCCTATAATACATCTAAAGTGTTGAAATTGGGTCTTGATGATAAGGCTGTTTCCATTGGAGGAACAATTCGTCAGGTTGTTGGTCAGCCTTTAGGACAGATATATACATCAGGTTACCTTCGCGACGATCAGGGACGAAAAATATTTAATGCCACCAACGGACTTCCACTAACCACTTCACAAGATATTCGGATGGGATGCGCACTTCCAAAATGGTTTGGTGGCGTTACCAATATCTTAAGATACAAGGGTATAAGCATGTCTGCTTTGGTGGACTTCAAGTTAGGAAATCAGATCGTGTCGAGTGCTGAATTTGATTTTATGCGACATGGAAAATCGAAGGCTACTTTGATAGGGCGTGAAGATGGCTTTGTAATTGGCGATGGTGTTAAGCCCGACGGTACCCCAAATACAACCAAAGTGGATCTGCAGACTTATTATGAGGCAACAGCGCGCATTAATGAAAACAACGTTTATAATGCCGGCTTTTGGAAATTGCGCCAGTTAACAATTGGTTATGACCTTATTCGAATAAAAAAGGTTGCCGAATTACTCAAACTGCAGGAATGCAATTTAAATGCTGTTGCCAACAATGTATTGACCATTAAAAGATGGACAAACAACACAGATCCGGAACAGGTTTATCAGGTTGATGGCACTCAGGATATTGCACTTCCATTGGTCAGAAGTTATGGATTCAACCTAAAGATCAAATTTTAAGTCTGACCTATAAACTTATTTTCATTTTTTTATTTAATAGTCTTAATATGAATAAGATAAAATTATCAATACTAATTCTAATCCTCGGATTAGGCATTGTATTTACAAGTTGTGACAAAAATTTTGACGAACTCAATACGAATAAAACGGCAATCAATTCTCTTGACCCGGTCCCCATGTTGAATCACGCGATCTGGAAATCATCACCTGCTTTTTACAGGCACACAATGGTTTATGAAATGGCCATTGTCCAGCAAATAATCTCCCCATTCGGCACTTCTCTTGCTGGAGGAAATTACAACCAGGAAAACTTCGATCTGGCACAAAATACATGGCGGAACATTTATCCAAATATTTTAAAAAACACAATGGATGTTATTGTGAAAAACAAAGATAATGCCGATCGTTCGAATATCTTCAATATGGCAAGAATCATCAGTGCCTTAGGAGGTATGGTATTGACAGACACCTATGGTGATGTTCCATTCTCCGAAGCCGGTCTGGGTTTCATAAATGGGAAATATACACCAGTTTATGATACACAGGAAGCAATCTACAGAAGTATTTTAAACGATCTCGATGCGGCGACTACTGCTTTAAACTCAACAGCGCGGATTGAAACCGGGGACATATTATATGCCGGGGACATCAATAAATGGAAACGCTTTGGCAATTCGTTGATACTACGTGCAGCCATGCGCTTGAGCAAAGTAAATCCCGTGTTGGCAAAGGAATACGTAAAAAAGGCAGTTGCTGCAGGCGTTATGACTTCGAACGATGACAATGCCATAGTTCGTCATTCTGCTAATTTCCCAAATGATGTAGGTGCAAACCTAAATGGATCTGAAGCTGCAAACTTTTTTATGGCAAAACCTTTGGTTGATTTCCTAAAGTCAAGTAATGATCCGCGACTGGCTGTGCTGGCTGTAAGGTTTGTTGGCGCAACCAGTGGAAGCACCCAAACCGATGCTAATGTCACCCGTATTCCTTCAAATCAAATAGGTATTCCTGTTGGTTATGATAATAATTCTATTTCAGCAAGAGCTGTAGCTGATGGAGTAGGGAGTTTTTATGGCTATACCCAATTTGACAGGAAAACTATAGGGAAACAAGATTCCCCATTTTTTCTGGTTACTTTTACTCAAACACAATTTCTTTTAGCTGAAGCTGTACAAAGAGGCTGGATTGATGGCGATGCTTCAGTTTATTATGCAAAAGGGATCAGAGGCCACATGGAACAGCTTGCAATTCATGATATTAATCTGAATATAAGTGCAAATAATATTGACATATTCTTGCAAGCACATCCATTGGAAACGGCAAAAGCGCTGGAACAAATAAACACTCAATATTGGGTTGCTTGTATTATGGACGGACAGGAAGCATTTGCCAATTTTCGCAGAAGCGGTTATCCGGCTTTAGCGCAAAACATGTACCCTCAACGTGCGATCGCGGATGGTTTTATTCGCCGGATGACCTACGATCGGAGCGAGTTTACAAATAACCTAACAAACATCAATAATGCGATAACCAGACAAGGTCCTGATAAACTTGATACACGGGTTTGGTGGGACGTTAAATAGTGAACCTATATAATTGATAGTTTTTAGTAAAGACTTGCCTGAGGTGAAAATTTAAAAGATCACTGGCAGGCAAGTCTTTATGTTATTTCAAATCAAAAATTTTAATAAACTTAACTTATGGACAGAAGAAATGTGCTTAAACGGATGGGAATAGTATTGGCTGGTGGTACTTTTGGCATGGCAAATCAAGTTAATGCAGGTAATATCAGGCAAGCAAATGCTGGTCTTCCGACTTTGAAAATTACGAATGTAAAAGCTATTGCTACAGCTCCAGGTGGCTCTAATCTTGTTGTTGTAAAAGTTGAAACAACCGAACCAGGGTTATATGGACTAGGCTGTGCCACGTTCACCCAACGGGCAGAAACAGTGGTTTCTTCTATTAACAGTTATTTGAAAGACTTTTGCCTTGGAAAAGATGTGGACAATATTGAAGACTTGTGGCAATCTTTTTATGTGAGTTCTTATTGGCGAAATGGACCGGTATTAAACAATGTATTAAGCGGACTCGATCAGGCATTATGGGACATCAAGGGTAAACGCGCAAACATGCCGGTTTACCAGTTACTGGGAGGGAAGTCTCGCTTTGCCATTCCTTGTTACACACATGCTGACGGTCGCACACCTGAAGAAGTAGCAGATAATGTGCAAAAATTCATGGATATGGGCTTCCGCCACGTACGGATTCAGCAAGGGGGATACGGAGGAACCGGAAACGGTAAACTGAATCCGGATTTCAGGGGAGCAGGATTTGGAACGCCAACGGATTCTTTTATGGATCAACGTTCATACTTAAACTCTGTACCAAAAATGTTCGAAGTTGTACGAACGAGATGCGGTGAAAATATTGAACTTTTGCATGACATTCACGAAAGGGTCAATCCCATTGATGCGATAAGCATGATAAAAGAACTGGAGCATTATCATCCCTTTTTTATTGAAGATCCGTTTGCCCCTGAAAACATGGAATGGTTTAAGCAACTTCGGTCAAGTACTTCGGTGCCAATTGCGATGGGAGAGTTATTCAATAATATCAATGAGTATAAAGAGCCTATTGTCAATCAATTATTTGATTATGTACGCATTCATATTTCTCAAATAGGCGGTATATCTCCTGCAATGAAAGTAGCACGATTGGCTGAATTTTTTAGTGTAAAAACAGCTTGGCATGCACCTGGTGATTGTTCTCCGGTTGGGCATGCTGCCAATGCCCATATTGACCTTGCGATTTGGAATTTTGGTATTCAAGAAGCAGGCCCTTCATTCCCGGAAAAGGTTCAGGCAGTTTTTCCAGGATCCCCGACCATGAAGAATGGGTACATGTCAGTTAATGAAGTTCCAGGGTTGGGCGTAGATATTGATGAAAAGGAAGCTGCCAAATACCCCATCAGCACAAGATCAAACTGGCAAGTTAGAAAAAGCGATGGGACGATCATTAGGCCGTGATCTTTTTCGGAAGATTCGAAAGACCATTTTGAATCAACTCTGGATAAATATGCCTAAACTTAAATGTCCAAAGGTAGAGAAAACCAATAAAGCTGAATAATGAACATAAAGCTAAGTTTCATATTACTAGCACTTTCAGTGCTCTCTATTCTGACTGCTGTTTACCTTTTAGCATGCGGAACGATTAAAATAGGAGGTCCTTTACTGATTGTCGGCTTTATCGCATTGGCTTTAGGAGTAAGGAGTTTTCAGTCGATGAAAGGATTTTCTTACACGTTCTGGATTTTTACAGCAGTCACGGCTTCAATGTTTTATCCGCAATTTTTCGTCTCAATTGGAGATTTCCAGTTAAAGACACTGATTGTACCGCTTTTGCAAATTATCATGTTTGGGATGGGTTCCCAAATGAGTTTGGAAGATTTCACCGGAGTGATTAAAATGCCCAAAGGAGTGCTTATTGGTGTTGGAGCGCACTACCTTATTATGCCGCTTGTTGGATTTGGCATTGCACATATCTTCAATTTTCCTCCTGAAATCTCTGCAGGAATTATCCTGATCGGATGTGTTCCTAGCGGGCTCGCCTCAAATGTGATGTCCTATATCGCGCGAGCCAATCTTGCGCTTGCTGTTACTATTGGGGCTATTTCGACATTGCTCTCACCTTTTGTGACGCCATTTCTTATGAAATGGCTTGGAGGTCAATATATTGAAATAAATTTTTGGAGCATGATGTTCGATATTCTAAACATGATAATTCTTCCTATAGTTGCCGGATTTATTTTCAACCTTTTTTCTGGTGCGAAGATGGCTAAACGATCAGTGATAATTCAGATGGTGACTTATTTTGTGATCCTATTGCTCACAAATCTGGTTTATATGAAGTCGAAACAAACCGGTTTAAATGGTTTTATTACCGCATTTACGATTTCACTAGGATGGTTCTTTATACTTCCGATATTTGGCGCATTTTTGCTTAAGAATCTCGTGAAAGGTGATAACCATTGGATGGAAAAAGTTCTTTCGTTCATCTCAATGCTGGGAATCACACTGATTATCACAATTATCACTGCAGCTGGCCGTGAAAGTTTGTTAAAAGTTGGTGCACTGCTTATTGTTACAAGTTTTTTGCACAATTTGACAGGCTATTCTCTTGGTTATTCTATTTCGTGGTTGTTTGGAATGCCCGAAAAAGACAGACGAACCGTTGCCTTTGAAGTCGGAATGCAAAATGGTGGCCTCGCTTCTGGTCTCGCGCTTCAGATGGGAAAGTTGGCAACAGTTGGTCTTGCTCCTGCTATTTTCGGCCCACTAATGAATATTACAGGTTCTGCCCTAGCAACCTGGTGGCGCGGTAAGATACCAATTGATGATGAAAAGAAAAATTAAAATGCATATTAATTTAGCTCGAGAACTATAGAATCACAACAGCGATCTGGATGGCGTTCTTTTTGGCACAACAAAAGAAGTAATGGCAGAACAGAATCTTAAACAGAAGGTTGCCGCCATTTTATTAGGTATTGATGAAGCGCGTATGAGCGAAATACTACATGGGAAAAGGGCGATTAGTAATAATTCTTTTCAGAGTAACTCTTTCAGAGAAAATCGTATACTATTTTGTCCCTGCCCCATCGGCGGTTTCAAACCCCGATGGTGGCTTGTAAGAATAGATAAACGTATCCCCGATGATAACTTTAGTACAAAAAACTTAAAACCAATATCTATGCAACAGATCGAACCACTGAACTACGGTAAATTCTACCATATTTATAACAAAGGCGTTAACAATTGCGACTTGTTTTTTGAACCGACCAACTACGAGCATTTCCTGAAATTATACGATACCTATATTTCACCTGTGGCAGATACTTACGCATGGGTACTGATGAAAAATCACTTTCATTTGTTGGTAAGAATTAAGGAAAAGGTGGAAATAGGATTTTTATCAGCTGCCCCATCGGTGGTTCAAAACCCCGATGGGGCTATTGAAAAGGAAAACCCCGATGGGGGCGGTGATAAAAATCAGGATTACCTTCATCCAAAAACCCTTTCGGGGTCCGAAACCGCCGAAAGGGTAAAACACATCCCTTCTCACCAGTTTTCACATCTTTTTAACGCTTATGCCCAGGCATATAATAAACGAAACGGGCGAACCGGAAGCCTATTCATACACCCGTTCAAACGTAAACTAATCGAGGATATCGAATATTTTAAGAACACGGTCGTCTACATTCACAACAACCCTGTCCATCATAAATTTACAGAACATGCGATGGATTATCCATGGTCGTCATATCTGACATGCATTTCGGTTAAACCCACACATTTAAAGCGTGATGCGGTAATAGGTTGGTTCGACAATGAAGCAAATTTCAAAACGGCTCATGAAAATCCGGGGGATGTTATCGATTTGGAAAAATGGTTGGGGTTATAAGGGAAAATGCAGCCCCATCGGTGGTTCCAAACCCCGATGGGGGCTATTGAAGAAGAAAAAACCCTTCGATGACCACCCAGTCCTAAAAACTCTTTCGTGGGCCAAAACCACCGAAAGGGTAGCTACTGTACCTACTCATCCCACCGCCCCATCCACCAACGCATCGGCCAGATTCAGCTGCATAATCTGTGATTCGTTGATCCGTCCTTTTAAAGCATCACAAATCGAAAATAGTTCATCAATTTTGGCACCTCCAATCTCCAGCAGTGTCGATTTTCCGCAGCCCGAAGGACCCATTATAGCAACAAACTCGCCTTTTTCCACATTAAAATTGACTTCATTCAAAGCGGAAGTTTCAATCTCATCCGTTTGAAAAATCTTCGTAAGGTTCTGTGTTTTGATCATGACTATTAATTTAAGATTTAAAATATTTTTGAAAGTTTTATCCGTGAAATTCTAAAATATGATTTTAATATTTCACGGATAAAACTGGTTCAGCATCAGGAATTATTAATTTGCTTGATTAAATTAATCATGAATATCTTCAGGTAAATTGCAATATTTCATGATTAATTGTATGTTTGTATAAAAAAGAAATAAATAAAACATGATCATCAAAAGAAGGAGCCTTTCTGATTGCATTAATCTGATCGAAAATTTTCCTGCACTTGGAATTGTAGGTCCCAGACAGGTAGGGAAAACATTTTTGGTAAACCTTCTAAGAGAGCACTTGACTAAGGAATCTATTTATCTTGATCTTGAATTGGATTCAGATATTATAAAGTTAAAAGATCCGCAATTTTTTCTTCAACAGTTTGCCGATAAAACAGTTATTCTTGATGAAGTACAAAGGCTTCCCAATTTGTATCCGCTCTTGCGGGCTTTGATTGACCAAAATCGTGTACCAGGCCGGTATATTCTTCTTGGATCTGCTTCGCCTGAACTAATCCGGGACGTATCAGAATCTTTGGCTGGCAGAATAGCCTATTTAGAACTTTCGCCTCTGGCAATCAATGAAATTTCGGACCAATATTCCCCGAATAACGTATGGATGCGTGGCGGATTCCCTTTGTCATTATTAGCAAATTCCGAATCGTCCGCTCTTGAATGGATACGGTATTTTGTTCGGTCATATATCGAACGGGATCTGCCATTGTTAGGACTACAGGTCTCACCGATTCAAATCGAAAGGCTTTGGAAAATGTTGGCTCACTTAAACGGTCAGGTTTTAAATACCTCGGAAGTTGCCAATTCTTTGGGAATCTCTGTGAATACTGCAAAACGATACATAGATTTTATGGAAAACGCTTTCCTTATCCGGCGTATTTATCCGATTTGGTCCAATCTAAAGAAGCGAATGGTAAAGTCTCCTAAAGTTTATATTCGTGATTCGGGTATCCTACATTATCTTCTCAATATTTATGATTTCAATAGTTTAATGTCACATCCAGCCGCAGGTCATTCATGGGAAAGTTTTGTAATTCAGCAAATTGCCGCTAATATACCGACCGATGCTGAAATGTACCATTACCACACTCATAATGGGTCTGAAGTTGATTTAGTCTTAAACAGAGGATTATTACCTTTAGCATCAATTGAAATTAAGCTAAGCGATTCTCCAAACCTAAGCCGTGGCAATACGATTGCCTTCGAAGATTTAAATGCACCAATGAACTACGTTATTACTCCTTCTTCTGATGATTATCTTTTCAAAGAACGTGTCAGGGTTTGCTCCCTGAAAGCTTTTATCGCGAATTATTTGCCTAATCTTTAGCAACTCATTGTCTGCATCAGAATTAACCGAATTTTAGAATTCTCAGAATTCTTTTTTCTGAACCATTCATCTTTTACCCATATTTAAATTCTGTTCATCCTTTCATCCTGCAAATCCTGATTCAGACATTTTTATTCATACCTCAACGCCTCCACCACACTTAACTTCCAAAATCAAAGCCTTTCTCATTATTCATATTGGAGAGATTGAACCGGGTTCCGGCTGGCGACGCTCCATGACTGTGAACTAACTGTCAGCAAAGCAATCGCAAAGGCAATGGCCGGTCCAATAATAAATGCCCAGTAGGGCATTGAAGTATGGAAGAAAAAATTTCCAAGGAAGATTTTTCCCAATAAAAAGGCAAAGGGCAACGCAATAAAAAATGCGATAATTAACCACCTGGTGTAGCTGGTCAACAATAAGCGCATAATCGATGACGAAGTAGCACCGTTGACCTTTCTGATCCCTATTTCTTTCGTACGACTCTCGGCAGTAAACGATGCAAGTCCGAATAAACCCAGACAGGCCAGCATCAGTGCAATAATGAAAGCTACACCGACAAGGTTGGATGGAACACTCAGTTTTGAAAATTCTGAATCCCGAAACGTCCTCGCCTGAAATTGAGAATCTGGTTCGTAATGTTTGTAAACCTCGCTTATCTTCTCATTTACTGCCTGATAACTTCCCGAAGAATATTTTACCAACATTGTTTGTCTGTCGTCGGGTTTGATGCGAATAATTGTAGGCACAAGAGGTCCCATCAGTTCGATGGTATGGAACGCTGTAAATAAACCAACAACTATACCTTTTTTCCCTTCGAGTGTAAGCGCGGTGCCTATCGGATTGTTGTTCTTCATGACCTTTGCAGCCACATCATTGATCACATAATTGACAGAATCAGAAGGAAATGAATTGTCAA
>Ga0209511_1000457_pt1 | contig 41962 bp, 41 predicted proteins | sample SSSSmetaG_FD_184141 | JGI IMG/M metagenome (GOLD analysis project Ga0209511, IMG submission 184141) | Glacier valley bacterial and archeal communities from Borup Fiord, Nunavut, Canada, to study Microbial Dark Matter (Phase II) - ​SSSS... | ecosystem: Environmental > Aquatic > Freshwater > Ice >... | reverse complement strand
AAATGGTTCGACTGAAGAGCGCTTACATTATTAAATGCGAAGAAATCATTAAGGATGCTTCAGGTAACGTCAAAGCGCTGCATTGTACGTATGTTGCTGAAAGTAAAAGCGGTTCCGATGCTTCTGGTATAAATGTGAAAGGTGTTATTCATTGGGTGAGTGTGCCAGCTGCATTGGAAGTTGAAGTTCGCATGTACGACAGGCTTTTTAATATTGAAGACCTAGGTGCGATAGAGGACGATTTTAAAAATCATTTGAATCCTGATTCCTTAAAGGTTTCTAAAGCGTATGCTGAACCGGCGTTGGCAAATGATAGACAAGGAGATCGTTATCAGTTTATGCGGGTAGGATACTTTTATCGTGATCTCGATTCGACTCCTGATAAACTTGTATTTAACAGGACGGTGACATTGAGAGATATGTGGGCGAAGAAGAATTGATTCGATGATTTGTTAATTCGGTGATTGAAAGACTATGAATAAGAATTTCAGTAATGTAACAGTTGGAGTGGCAATCGGCCTGCTGTTTTTTGTTCAGTTTATCATGAGTCCTAACAGACAAGACCTTGAACAATTAGGAATTCCAGGAGTAAAAAGTGATAATGCTGCTCCTGTAGCAATTCTGTTATTAGTAATAGTGCTTGTTTTACTGAATGCTAATATCGTTCTGGATAGATTGAATAAGATAAAGCTGGGCAGGAGATTATTTTGGACCACAGTTATCCTGGAATTGCTGACCTTCTTTTCTCTGATTACCTGGATCATCAAAGGAGTGTGACTAGTTTTTGATAAACGGAAAAGTTTTCCCCTTATAATCCCGAATCACTGATTGAAGATCTTTGAAAGACTCGTAAGGTGCTTTTGGCGATACGAGATTGACTAAAGATGCTGGTAGTGAGCCACCAAGATCGATCTCGATATAATACTCTACCTGTAGAAGAGTAGCATTCAAAGGTTTCACATTCCACTTTGCTTTCGAATAAGGAACTCGTACGATATTTTCTTTTTCAGGAATGTAGTTGGGTAGGCTTATCAGATCAATGATAAGCTCTTTGGTTTTGGGGTTTTGACTGATTGTCAGTTGAATAATAAAATCTCTGTTGCTTGTGAGTGCAGGGGCAGCAACTTCCGTATAATAGATTACTTCATGGTCACTCACTTTTTTTAAGGTCTCTGCTTTAAGAGTTTTGTATTGCCATTTGCCACTATTTTCCACATCGAGTAAAGCTGCCGTTAATTCCGAAAGAGTACAATTCAGTTGAAATGAAGATTTGATTGCTTTAAACTTTGAATCGTTCAATTCGCAGGTATACACTTTAATTCCTTTCTTATCAACTTTCAGATCGCAATCCTGGCTGAAGGCAGAAAGAGATATCAAAAGAATAAAACTGAAAAGAGCTGTTTGTTTCATGTAAAGACTGTAACTTTTTTTTAAAAATCGTTTTAATGAAACACATTCAAAACATCTTCTTCCACCACCATTGAAACACAACTAATCCCCATATCCGCGCGTGTACATCGCCAGGATTGAAAGAGAATAACTTTTGTTTCAGTTTTTTTATCTCTCTGTATTCAAAGATTCCTTGTTCAAGAATAAATTTCTCTGACAGAAGATCATCATTGATCAATGATCTCATTTCATTTCTCAACCATTTTAATAATGGAATTTCAAACCCCTTTTTAGGACGGTTGTATAGTTCGGCTGGAAGAATATCGCGGAAGGTGTCTTGTAGTATCTTCTTTTTCATTTTTCCATCGATCTTATAATCTGCCGTAAGGCTGAATAGAAAATTCACGACTTCATAATCAAGAAACGGCACACGCACTTCCAGTCCGTTGGCCATACTCATTAGATCAACTTTCGTAAGCATATCGTTAGCAAGGATAATATTCACGTCTGTCAGCAGAATATCATTCATCGAGCCAGAGCCTGGTAATGTTTTAAGAAGCTCCTGTTTTCGTAATTCGTATTCTTGCTGAACTAATTTGGACTGACTTTCCTGTGATAATAATTTTGTAGCAACTGACTCCTTTGTAAAACTTGCCCATCTCCAGTATCGTTCCTTTGAAGAAAGATTAGCTCCTTCTGCAAATCGATTTAGCTGTCTTACTTTATTTGAGAAAGGAGTATGTCTCGATTTTGGAAGAATGTTCCAAAGTGGGGAAAGTAATGATGCCGCGCTTTCTTTTATTCCCGGATTTAAGGCTCTGTAGAATGCCGAGTGCTTATTATAGCCACCTAATAATTCATCGGCACCGTCACCGGACAAAGCAACCGTTGCATGTTTTCGTGTTTCCTGACTTAATATATAAACGGCTATTGCTGAAGAATCTGCGAATGGCTCGTCGATGTAATCCAGTATAGATGTGACATGCTTGAACAGATCGTTGTTAGTTAATGAAAAGACGGTGTGGTTGGATTTGATATGTTTTGCAACGAGTTCAGCATAAGCAGTCTCATCAAAGAACTTTTCATCTTTAAAGCCGATCGAGAACGTATGAATATCCGGCTTGTGACGAGTTGCGAGTGCTGCGATCACAGAGGAATCTATTCCTCCGCTTAAAAATGATCCCAGGGGAACATCAGATACTAAACGCCTCTGAACAGAAGACTCAAGAAGTGTTTTGAATTTTTCTTTTGCTGAATCATAAGAGATTGAGGAGGATATTTTTTGTGGATCGTATGGTATCTCGTAATACTTCTCAATTACCATTTGCTGGTTTATGACTTTTACAAAATGGCCTGGCATTAATTTTTTTACATTTGAAAAGATCGTATTGGGTGCAGTCACATAATTCAATTGGAGGTAGGTGAAAAGAGATGAATAATCAATATCTTTATTTACTCCATAGGCGAGAATCGATTTCATTTCGGACCCAAACAAAAATTTATCTTCATCCATCACATATAGCAATGGCTTGATCCCATAACGATCTCTTGCCAGAAAGAGTGATTGTTCCTGGCGGTCATAAATACAGAAAGCGAAGAACCCATTGAGCTTGTTAAGACATTTTTCCTTTTCATGGATGAACATCTTTAACAATACCTCTGTGTCAGATTCAGAAAAGAACGTAAATCCTTTCAGTTTTAATTCTTCTCTTAATTCTCGGTAGTTGAAAATTTCTCCATTAAAGATGATAGCATAGCGATTAGTTTCATCCCACAATGGTTGATGAGCAATATTACTTGTGTCAATGATTGATAATCTTCGGTGACCAAGACAAATCCATTCATCCAGATGAATGTCCTGGTAGTCGGGTCCGCGATGTGAAAGGGCCAGTGTAGCCGCAGCGATATTTATTTTGCTGAATTTTCCAACGAGATTAAAAGCGAATACTCCGGTGATGCCGCACATGGGGTGCAAGATAGCTGATTCGTTGATTCGGAATACTTTCCTGCAGATCAGCGCAGATTTTTCTGCGGTAAATCTGCGGTGCATTTAATCTGCGAGAATCAGCGGGAATTTTTTCTATTTTAGGCTCACCAGAATCTATGAGACAGGAATTATTGAACGAGGGTGCGAGCGAACTGAGTTATGAAATACGCGAAATCGTAAAGAAAGCTGAGCAGCTTGAAAAGCTTGGTTTAACGATCACGTGGGAGAATATTGGTGACCCGATTCATAAGAACCATCAATTGCCTCCCTGGATGAAGGATATTATCGCCGAGCTTGTTCAGGATAATATTCGAAACCTTTGCGAAGATTAGAGAAAGGTGTTATTGAATACACTAATTCGCAGGTACGAAGGCATCAGGCATTGGAAGATTTCTTTAATGCCTAATGCCTAATGCCCAGTGCCCAGTGCCTGACTAAAGTGATTTGATCATGATATTCTTAAACCAGATCTCATGACCATGGTCCTGTAGATCAATATAACCGGTAGATGACATTCCGTAGCCTGGAAAACTTTTCCACTTGCTACCAGCTACTTTTTCTTTCCATGCGTCAGTACCGAATTCATATTCAACGACTTTGTCTCCGTTAATGTAATGCTGCACTTTGTTTCCATTAACAACGATCTTTGATGTATTCCATTCACCTATCGCATTGATCTTTGCTCCTTCGGTAACATGAACATCATAGTTACTTGCTGTTTGGTTCTTTGGTTCAACCCCTCCCGGGTAGCCGGCATCATCAATGATCTGATACTCTGGTCCGGATGCATATGGAAGATCGAAGTCTTCAGTAACGTGGAACATTACTCCGCTGTTCGCACCTTTTGGTATCTTCCAGTCGAAAGCAAGTTCGAAGTTCTTGTATTGCTCGGTTGTCATCAGGTCAGAACGTTTTGATGAAGTTTCTGTAACCGGCTTGCAATGGAGTGTTCCATTCAAAACTTCCCATGTATCATTTTCTTTTCCTTTGAAAATTCTCCAACCATTCATTGTTTTGCCATCGAACAGCAATTTCCAGCCGTCTGCTTTTTGAGCTTCGGTCAGTTCATTAAGTGTTTCAGATTTTTTAGGCCCACAGGCAAAAGCCAATGCAGCCATGCAAAAAAGTACCATTATATTCTTCATGTATTTTTGTTTGATTAGCGTATTCAAATATACCATCCCTGCCTAAAAGATTTTCCCCGGATTTAAAATACCGTTCGGATCAAAAACCTTTTTTATACCGCGCATCAAATTCAGGTTCACTTCGCCCATTGCAAGTGACATGTACGGACGCTTCGCAATACCGATTCCATGTTCGCCCGAAAGCGTCCCTCCAAGGCTTACGGTCAGCTTGAAAATCTCGCCAATGCCATCTGGAATTTTGGTTTCCCAATCTTCTTCGCTGATGTTTTCTCTTAAGATATTAACATGAAGATTTCCATCACCTAAATGTCCGAAGCAAACAGTATTGAAACCGTATTCCTTTCCAATTTCTTTAATTCCTGAAATAAGTTTAGGCATATTTGAACGAGGAACTACAACATCATCCGATTTCGTTAATGTATGCCAGTTCACCGCTGGTGATATATTCTTGCGGATTTTCCAAAGCTCTTCTTTTTGAGCCGCACTTTCCGCAAACAGTACTTCACCTGATTGAAATTTTTCAACAACTCCCATCACGCGTTCAGCATCACGCATCAATACCTCTTCATCGTTACCATCAAGCTCACAAAGCACATAGGCATTCATTCCTTCCGTAAGCTTTGTGGTCACAGGACTATGCAACACTTTTTCACAATACTCAAATGTTTGTGTTGCAGCTTCCTTTTCGAAGAACTCCATTCCGGAAGGTGTGAGGCCGGCAACAAAAATTGCTGCAATAGCGCTACATGCTTCTTCATTCGTGGTAAACGGAATCATCATCAACACATTCTTCTGAGGATATCCGCGAAGCTTGAATACAATCTTTGTCACAATACCCAAAGTGCCTTCGCTGCCACACATGAGTTGTGTTAAATTATATCCGGTAGAATTTTTCATTACGTTGGCACCTGTCCACAGGATTTCACCGTTAGCAAGAACGACTTCAATATTGAGAACATAATCGCGTGTAACACCGTATTTCACTGCTTTCGGTCCACCGCTATTATTAGACAAATTTCCGCCAAGGAAACAAGAACCTTTGCTTGCAGGATCAGGAGGATAGAATAAACCTTTCTCTTTAACCGTATTTTGAAATACTTCCGTAATGACACCCGGTTCAACCGTTGCCTGAAGATTGAGCTCGTCAATAGTGAGGATCTTATTAAAGCGCTCCATTGAAATGACCAACCCTCTGTTGACCGGAATCGCACCACCAGCAAGACCAGTGCCGGCTCCACGTGGAGTGACCGGAATTTTCCGTGCATTGCAGATTTTAAGAAGTTCGCTCACTTCTTGTGGAGTTCTGGGCTTGACAACTACGTCAGGCATGAAAAAATAATCCTCTGTCTTGTCATGGGCATAATCTTCTTTACTTCTAAGATCAATCATCACATAATCATCACCGACAATCTTTCTGAACTGTTCGATGATCTCTTCCGCAATGCTGCTTTCTTTAACCTCGATCGCTTTAACGTGTGCCATGAATCGTGTAAGTTTGTATTGTTCAAAAAAATTAATGAGGAAACAGGGCAAAGTTACTAAAATCCGTTTTTATAAAACGCTTCTTTACCTGTTCCTTTTTGCTCTACTATTTTCCTGCGGCATTGCTCACAAGGCCAAAGTTCACGACAAGCAAGTCGACGCTGTAATTCAAAAAGCGCGCACATTTACAGGCACGCCATACAAATGGGGCGGAACTACCCGGTCGGGACTTGATTGTTCGGGATTGACAACGAATTCCTTTAGCGCGATCAACATTACACTCCCACGTCAGGCTGACGCTCAGTCAACGATGGGAGAGAAAATCAGGATCAAGGACCTCGCGCCAGGTGATCTTCTGTTTTTTGCAACCGGAAAGAAGAAAAAGGAAATCACGCATGTGGGAATTGTTACAGATGTGAAGGGAAATGATAATGTGAAGTTCATTCACGCATCCACTACGCTTGGTGTAGTCGAGACTAATCTTTATTCTGATTATTATATAAAGAGATTTAGATTGGCAAGGAGGATTATTGACAAGAAATAATCCGATTATTCGTTGATGGCCTCCGTAAGAATTCTAGTTATTATCGATGTTCTTCACTAATAATTCATTCTACGCAATTCGCGTAAATATCATCCGTAATATTCTCATTTAGTCCATTCTGTATTTGTTCATTATGTAAGTGGAATAATTTTTATACTTTAAGCAACGTTAAGTATTGGAAACTCCGATCTCCCGGTAATGTATACGCGAAAAAAATTCTTTAATAAACTTTTAACTGAATTTCCCGATTTTTCAGAAGAGGTTGTTGCTCCTTCAGCAGAAGTTGCAGCTCTTGGAAGAATAACGTACGGTGCAACTGCTGAAAGTGTTGATGCTGTTAAGAAAAAAGGTTTGATAGCCTACATAACGGAACAACTGAATCCTGATGATGCCGATGACGAAGTTGTGAAAATAAAACTTTCAACTTTAACGCTGCATATTAAATACGATGCGGTGGTTGATACGTATGAAGCGAAAGATGAAGATCGTCCACTTACATATTTGGAGGCGTCATTGGATAAGCTTTGGCCATTGACAGATCACAAGAATCTGATGGCGAACCAGGAGCGCGTAAGGCCAGTGGAAGAAGTTCGCATGGCATCATGGGTGCGTGCTGTTTATAGTAAGTGGCAATTGAAAGAGATCATGGTCGAATTCTGGCACAATCATTTTAATGTAAACGCTTATTCTGAAACAAAAATATCATCAACATTTCCTGTCTATGATCGCGATGTGATAAGAAAGAATTGTTTTGGAAATTTCAGAACGTTCCTCGAAGATGTTGCCAAGAGTACAGCGATGCAATATTATCTCGATAACTTTTCAAGCAAGGCAAGTCCCGCGAACGAGAATTATGCTCGTGAGTTATTTGAACTTCATACATTAGGATCATCGCACTACTTTAATAATTTATATAACCGCTGGCGGGAAGTTCCCGGGGCACTGGAAGGAAAGCCAATCGGATATATTGATGAAGACGTGTATGAAGCTGCTCGTTCATTTACTGGTTGGACTATTGCTGATGGATCCGGGTTGAGTAAGGGAGATAATTTGCCAAGCACCGGAGAATTCTACTACTACGATGGATGGCATGACAACTATCAGAAAAGAGTTTTGGGCGTTGAGTTTGATCCGAATCAGCCACCGCTGGCGGATGGATTGAAGGTATTGGATTTAGTGGCGTATCATTCTGGAACAGCAAAGAATATTTGCGAGAAACTTTGTAAACGATTTATATCCGATACGCCACCTGTTTCGGTTGTGAATGGTGCGATCGCTGTTTGGGTCAAACATCAGAAGAACAACGATCAGATAAAAGAAACTGTTCGTTACATTTTATTATCAAAGGAATTCGCCGCTTCGTGGGGAAAGAAAGTTAAAAGGCCATTCGAGCTGGTAACATCAATTGTTCGGGCAACAGCGAGTGACTTTACTCCTAACCAGGGTTTGACGGGACAACTTTCTCAAATGGGCTATTTCCATTATCAATGGCCAACGCCAACAGGTCATCCTGATAAATCTGACTATTGGTTAAGTTCCAACACAATGTTGTCGCGATGGAATGTTGCTATTAATCTCATTACCAATAAGCAAAATAAGATCACTGTGTTGAATTTTAGATCAGTGATGCCTCCTGATATAAAAACGTCAAAGCAGGTTGCGGATTTCTGGGTGAAGAGAATACTTTTAAAGAATAAATCACCTGAGTTTCTGGCAGTGATGGCAGATTATATTGCCGGGGGAAAGAAGTCTGAGGATCTAATTCCTGAAAGTCAATTTGATAACAAGATTGCCAATCTCATAGCATTACTCACAATGACACCTGACTTTCAACTAAAATAAAATGAGGCGCAGACAATTTTTAGGAGGTTGTTCCGCTGCCATTGCAGCAATGACTGGAAGCAGAATTTCAGGTTTTGCGTTTGCTCCGGAAGGAGAAGCAGATCACATATTCATTTATGTTTTTCTTCGAGGAGGTTGCGATGGACTTAATCTTGTTGCACCTGTAAACGATTCATCCTATGCAGCAAGCAGACCAACGGAGCTGAGAGTTTTAGATAGCGGCGACAATCAAGGTCTTCGACTAGGAAATTCTTTTAAAGACCTGGATTTTCGACTGCATAAGAAAGCTCCGGAGCTAAAAGAATTATACGATTCGAATGCGCTGGCAGTTATTCATGCTGCTGGATTAACAAATGGTACGCGAAGTCATTTCGATGCAATGGATATTATTGAAAGAGGATCATTAAATAATAAAAATCTTTCTGAAGGCTGGTTTACACGCTATCTCAACAGCACGACAAGCATCAATTCAAGTAATATGTTTCCATCCATCGCAGTTGGCTCGTCAATGCCATCCTCTTTTCTGGGAAGCAATTCAACTCTGGCGATAAATAATCTTAATGATTACAAGCTTCGCGGGGATGTAAAGTATAATGATTTGTTACGGGGATTTTATACCGGAAAATCATTACTGGATGAGGCAGCAACTAATGCTTTGAATTCTATAAAATACATCAATGACCATTTGCCAAAAGATGCAACTGGTAAAGCAGTTTCATATACGCCTGGGAATGATTCGAAATATCCTGAGAACCAATTGGGCAAGTCATTGCAGACGCTGGCGCAGATCATTAAGATGGATATGGGTCTTCAGGTTGCTTCGGTTGATTATGGTGGCTGGGATACACATGAGCATCAGCAAAATACCTTTGCAAATCTTACGGAAGGCCTTTCGAAATCACTTGGTGCTTTTTATAATGATCTTTCAAACTATCATAGTAAAGTTACAGTGATGGTAATGAGCGAATTTGGAAGAAGATTGAAGTCAAACAAAAGTGGTGGCACAGATCATGGACATGGAAACGTAATGTTTGTGCTTGGAGGCGATGTGAAAGGTGGGAAAATGTATGGCAAATGGCCGGGTCTTAATAATGAACAGCTTGATAACAATGTAGATCTCGCAGTAACGACAGATTATAGAAATGTATTGAGTGAGATTATTGTGCGAAAACTATCCAATCCAAAACTGGGGTACATTTTTCCTGGTTATAAAGACTACAGTCCATTGGATTTTATGAACGGGACGGATTTGAAGGTGGATTACGGATCAGTGAAATAATAGTATCTCACGGATCCACGCAAAGAACGCTAGGAAATTAGGTAAAGCACGTGAAGTTTAATTGTTGTTTTTGCAGTCTTTGCGCATTCACTTCGCGCCCTTTGCGTGAAATCTTTCTAGCTTAGGGTTTTAAAACTCGCTATGAATTCCTCCCGACGCAAGTTCCTCCAAACCGGAGCGTTACTCTCAACACTACTTCCCGTCTCTAAGATTTTCGCAAAGAATAAAAGTGTTGAGTCCGCAAAACCTCTTGTTATCTCAACATGGGATTTCGGAAAGCCGGCCAATGCAGAAGCGTGGAAAGTTTTAATAAATAATGGCCGGTCATTGGATGCAGTTGAAAAAGGAGTTCATGTTCCTGAAGCGGACCCAACCATAACAACGGTAGGATTAGGAGGTGCTCCTGACCGGGATGGTCATGTTACTCTTGACGCCTGTATCATGGATGAGTTTGCTAATTGCGGAGCAGTTGCTGGTCTGGAACATATCGTTCATCCAATATCTGTGGCGAGAAAAGTAATGGAGGGAACACCTCACGTGATGTTGATTGGAGATGGCGCATTGCAATTCGCGTTGGCGAATGGATTTAAAAAGGAAAATCTGTTAACACCAGCATCTGAAAAGGCCTGGAAGGAATGGCTGAAGACAGCACACTATAAACCTATTGCCAATATTGAAAATCACGATACAATTGGGATGCTGGCACTCGATACCAAACGGAATTTATCAGGTGCGTGTACAACAAGTGGAATGGCGTATAAAATGCGAGGTCGAGTAGGAGACTCTCCGATTATTGGTGCAGGGCTATTTGTTGATAATGAGATAGGTGCTGCGACATCTACTGGAGTTGGAGAAGAAGTAATTCGTATCTGCGGTTCTCATTTAGTTGTTGAATTAATGCGTCAGGGAAACTCGCCGCAAGAAGCGTGTAAAAAAGCAGTTGAGCGCATTGTAAAAAATCAACCAATGAAGTCAAAGGAAATGCAAGTGGGTTTTCTTGCTATTAACAAGAATGGAGAATATGGTGCGTATGCATTACAGAATGGGTTTACCTATGCAATTTATTCCAATGAAATAAATAATCAGTTATTCGAAGCGAAGTCATATTATTAAATAGAGAAAAGACATTGGACATTAGGCATTGAGGATATCATCGATAAAAAGGATTACCCTCATCTTTAAGGGAATTTTTTTAATGCCTAATACCCAGTATCTTTTTATAAATTATTTGAAACCAATATTAAGCATGATTGTCGAAGTCGTTGTATACAACATAGAATCCGCATTCAAAGCTCAGGAAGGCGGCGCAGATCGCATTGAATTGTGTGACAATCCCGGTGATGGAGGAACAACTCCTTCCGGTGGAACCGTTGAAGTTGTTCGTGCGAATACTACGCTGGATATTTTCGTGATGCTTCGACCAAGGGGAGGAGATTTTTTTTATACGAGCTACGAATTTCACACCATGAAGCGTGATCTTATTCAATTTCAAAAAATCAGCGTAGACGGATTTGTATTTGGAGTATTGAATGAAAATGGTACGATTGATAAAAAACGTTGTAAAGAACTTATCGATAAAGCGAAGCCATTGAAGGTAACATGTCATCGTGCATTCGATATGACACGTGATCCGTTCGAGGCATTGGAAGATTGCATCGAAGCAGGATTTTCAAGGATATTGACTTCAGGGCATCAATTAAAAGCGATTGAAGGAGTTGATCTGATAGCGAGACTTGTTGAGAAAGCTGGTAATCGAATTGTAATTGTGGCGGGTTCCGGTGTGAATGAAAAAACTGTTAAAGAAATTGTTTCAAAGACTAATGTTAAAGAAATTCATTTTTCAGCGACCTCATCGCGTCCAAGCAAAATGATATTTCAGAATCAATTAATATCAGCAATGGGCGAACAGGGTAAAGGTGAGTATACGGTGAGAACAGTAGACCCGGAGAGGGTAAGAGTAATTAGAGAGATTGCTGAAAGGACATCCTTGTAGAGCTCTTATTTAGCTTTTAGTTTTTTAACAGATTTTTTGGTTTCCTGTGGGGCTTGGTATTATTCCTTGACAAAAGGTATCTTCAATCTTTCCGATTACAACAAAAAATATGATTTGAAAAGCGGTTTACATTCTAGTCTTTCCACGTAGATTTTAATATCCACGCTTTTACTGTTATCGCATCATTTGGTGAAGCAATTTTATATGGTCCGTCTGGAAAAAATTGCTCACTCATCGTGAATTCTCCATCATTTATAAAAACTTCAATGATTGAATGATCAATAAAAATGTGAAGCTTGATTTCGCTATTGATTGTATTAACTTTTAACTTTTCAATGCTGCTGAAATCTTTATGAAAGGAAACATTTCCTGCTTTTGTCCGGTCAATAAAGATTTCACCGCTGATTTTATTATATCCAATGATGGTTTTGCCCCCGTCACTTTTCAGAATACTTAGTTCTCGTTCTTTTATAGATGCAGTGTTGATCGTCATTTCAACTTCAATCTGATTTCCTTCTATCGCTGAGGCATCCGTAATCTCGTTTTTACGTAATGAAGTAATAGCACTGACAGGTTGTTGTGTAAGAATTAGACCGTTTTGTGTTTTCTTTAAAGAAAGTTCCCTTGGTAAAGACATCGTGCTCCTCCACGATGATGTTGGAATTTTATTTGCGTATGCCCAGTTATTGCCCCACCCAAGCATAATTGTTCTTCCATCTTCTTTTGGAATATTATTGAAGATAATTCCGGCGTAGAAATCCTTTCCGTAATCAACATACATTGGCGGTTGCTTTGGATCATCTGCTATGAACTTAACGCCATCAAATTCTCCAATAAAATACTGAACACCAACATACATTGAACCTGCCGGATGACTTCCCGACAGCGAAAGGACCCATTTCTTTTTTCCCGCATCATTGGTTACAGGCAATTGATATAGATCCGGGCACTCCCATATTTTCTTTATATCGCCGATATTTCCGAATTCGCTCAATAATGCCCACTCTTTAAGATTGGAGGATTTATAAAATCTTACTTTATACAAATCGGGAATAACAAGCACCATTATCCATGATTTTGATTCTTCATGCCAGAATATCTTTGGATCACGGAAATCTTTCCGGTCGATGCTGAGGACCGGGTTCTTTCCATATCGTGTCCATATTCTTCCTTTATCATTACTGTATGCGAGACTTTGATGTTGTAGTAAACCTTCACCGTTCTTGTGAACATGAGATGTAAAGATGGCAATCATACAATCTGATGCCGTGCAAAGTCCACTTGTATTTCCTGTATCAACAACCACTGTTCCTGAAAATATCATTGTGCTGTCGCCACTTTTGGTATCCTGATATTCTCGTATCGCTACCGGAAGATTTTCCCAATGCAATAAGTCTTTGGTTACAGCATGTCCCCAACTCATGTGTCCCCAGGTAGTACCGTACGGATTATATTGATAGAATAGATGATACTCACCATCGTAAAATACAAGACCGTTGGGATCATTCATCCAGTTCACTGCCGGGCTAAAATGAAACTGAGGTCTGTATTTTTCTGAGTAAGATGTTAGATCAGAGGAAGTGGTCAGATTGGAATTCTTTGGAGAGGATCCAAAAATGGTCGATGCTATTAAAATTACTATCAACCATTTCTTCATAATCATTATGCTTTAACTTTTTCTGCGAGAACTATTGATGCTGAATTGATACAATAGCGAAGTCCGCCGGGTTTAGGGCCATCCGGAAAAATATGTCCAAGATGACAATCACACACATTACAGGTTACTTCAACTCTGACCATTCCGTAAGCATCGTCTTTGTGATATGCGATAACCGTTTCTTCAATAGGTTGCGTAAAGCTTGGCCAGCCTGTGCCTGATTCAAATTTTAGACTTGAATCGAACAATAACGTTCCACAGCAGCGGCATGCATAAAGACCAGGATCGTGGGATTCGCAATATTCTCCGGCAAAGGCACGTTCGGTACCTTTCTTTCGGGCAATTGCATATTGATCCGGAGTGAGAATCTTTTTCCATTCCTCTTCACTTTTTTCAATACGCTTGGGTGGCGTTGGATTTCCCTTCGTTGCAAACGAGAGCACATCATTCCATTTTAGCATAACATTCTTAGTTTAAAATTTTAATTGACAATTACTTCGGCAAGTTTACTTCGAAGAGCGATCCTATCTCTAACTTGGATTTAGCAACAATTGTTCCATCCAGCTTGCCAACAGCTTCTTTCACTATATATAAACCTAACCCTGAACCTTCTGATTTTTCATGGGCCTGAAAGAACATCTCAAAAATCCGGTGCAGATACTTTTCCGCAATTCCCACTCCATTATCTTCTATTCTGAAATACATCAAATCGTTATTCAATTGCGCAGACACGTATATGAAAGGATTTTCTTTGTACTTATCCACATATTTAAAAGAATTTGAAATAAGATTACTGAAAATGATATGGAATCTTGTTGGGTCTGTTTGAATGGTAAGTTCAGGATCTATCATTACGGTCACTTTAACCTTTTCAGCACCAGGATAAAATTTAAGATTTTCCATAATGCTATTGATCACTTCATGAACATTCAGTGTTTCTTTATTAACGTGGGTACGCGCATTTCTTGAATAATCTGAAATGTCTTTGATGAATTTGTTTAAGCTTGCGAGTCGCTCTTCCATCATTTCCATATACATCTTGATTTCCAAGGTGTCATCAGTCATTTTCGCAAGTTGGATTAATCCAAGCACAGAGCTTATTGGAGAACGAAGATCATGAGAGGTACTGTACATGAATTTATCAAGTTCAGCATTAAGCTTTGTTAACTCCTCATTTTTTAACAACATCTCCTCTTCGTTTTTTAACAAAGCATTTTCTGATCGGTAATTCAGGTTGATAAGGAAATAGAGTATCAATGAAGAGGAAATAAATGATAGTAAGAAGTTTAAAAAAAGATTTAACCGAATGTATTGTTCCGATCCTTCTACCCTTGGAAGAAATTCCATATCAAAGAAAAGAAAAGTTATGAATAGTGATAACGTGAATAGCATGAATGTAAGGGCCAGACCTTTTTCTTCAAAGCCGAATGCGGCAATTGCTCCAATATTGGCAGTGATGAAAAACATATACAATCCAATTTCAATCGGCTCACTTTCTGAAAATAGGAACAACGTACAGTTTACCGATAACACAAGTACTATTTTAGAGGCTGTATGCTTACCCCATCTGTTCAGCATCAGACTTAGAATTGCCATCAAAGCACATGCGAGTTGAAAAGCGAGTGCGAAGTAAGAGGATTGCCAAATGAAGTCAATGATAATAGAAAGAAGTGAGATAATAAACGTGAGCAGACTCAACTGACTTGTGAGCACAACGCGCTTGTAGTTGGACCGTGAAGGTATGAAGGGAAGATTTCCCAGTAATAATTTCTTCAAGGGGCTGGCCATAACGTCAATTTAGAAAAACCAAAGTTTAATTGCCATTCCTATAATTGATATAATCATTATCCGCTTGATCCAAACTTCTCCTGCTGTGACGGACCACCTGCTGGCATACCAGCCTCCGAGGGCATGGCCTATTGACAGAATGAAACCCGTCATCCAGAGAATTTTTCCCTGCGAGGCAAAAACGGCGACTGAAACTCCGGTATAGATTATAGCAGCAAACACTTTTACGTAATTACTTTTTACAAGACTTAGATTATTCACCAGGCTCAGCACAGCAATTATCAGAAAGCCGATTCCTGCCTGGATAAAACCTCCGTAAATTCCTACAAAGAAAAAACAAATAACACCTATAATTTGACTTTTCTTATCTAGTTTTTCCTGACCTTTTGATTTGAAAGGATCGTAAATGATCAGGATGACCGCCAAGATCATTACCACTACAAAGATCTTCGTGAAAATTTCGTCAGGAACTCTGGAGGCAATCAGTGAACCGATCAGGCCACCGCACAATGAAGCGAATCCAAGATATAGGCTGTAAGGCCATGGAAGTTCAACCCCTTTACTTTTAAAACCACCTACAGCAAAGGCATTCTGAAAAAGCAATGCAACACGACTTGTTGCGTTAGCAATGGTAATAGGCAATCCCATAAACGTGAGAATTGGCACGGAGAAAAGAGAACCACCACCGCCAACCGTGTTTAGGAACGCTGCACCAAAACCTACTGCAATGATAAGCAGGTATTCATACCATTCATACATTATCTTACTTTGGCTTTACGAACAACAGATGCGAATAGATCCGGAAGATACCGGTTGAGATAAACAGCTCCAACTTCTTTCAGCCCACCAATATAAACCTCTCTCTTTTTTGTCGCGATTGCCTTGATGATCTTTTTAGCAACATACGTTGGTTCAAGTCCGTCACCAGTAGTGGAATCCATTTGATTTAATTTGCTTCCGTCTCCAATGAGTGCATTCATTGAGACGTTTGTTTTGACCCATCCGGGACAAATCATCGTGACGTGAATTGATTTACTTTCCTTCCATAGCTCGGCGCGCAATGAATCAAAAAATCCGTGAAGCGCATGCTTTGCAGCAGCATAGCCAGAACGATAAGGTGTTCCCAGAAGTCCCATCACACTGCTAATAGTTACATAATGTCCTTTCTTTCTTTGTAGAAAATGGGGAAGTAAGTATTTGGTCAACGCGAGTGTTCCAAAATAATCAACTTCCATGATACGACGATCAACGTCAATCATTGTGTCCTTTGCGAGACTGCGCTGACTTATTCCGCCGTTATTAATAAGAATATCAACATGCCCGAATAAGTGAATTGCGGCTTCTGAAATTAGCTTTAAAGTTGTTGGTTCACTAAGGTCAAACGGAAGTAGTTTCACATTTCCTTGTGATGCAGGATGGCAGTTTCCCTTTACTCGTTCAAGTTCGTCTTTTCGACGTGCTGATAGAATGAGCTTTACTTTGTGACGTGAAAGTTCGTAGGCGAGGGCTTCACCTATACCTGAAGAAGCACCCGTGAGCCAGATGACTTTTGATGAAATTTTAGACATTTAATTATGTGATGTTATACCTGGCCCACCGACCGGTTTTCTTGTGTATAAATCCAGATCGTATAGATTCCAAGTGCAGTGCCAATAGGAAAAGAAAATAATTTAAAACAGCCAAGAACAAGTGCCATTGTAAGCGCCCATTTCTTGTGGTTCAATAATCCCCATCCCGCAATAATAGATGGAATAGAAAAGAATACTATAACAATGACTGATATAAGTCTTATAAATGGAACAATCCATTCGAAGATCCATTGAACATCCGGTTCAGCTTCTTCAAAGATAAAAGGAATGATAGAGCTGATCACTGCTGAGATAATAAGCATTGATATAATTTGAAAGGTCCCTGATACAATGTACAGGATGCCAAGAACTCGTTTGTGTTTTTCCATGAAAGCAATATAATCAAAAGTATGATTACGAATGTCGGTCATAGACTACAAAATCAAACTCGAATGCATGCTTTTTGTCAGCATCGTGATGGACTCTGGAAGTTTCTTTCCACACAGACCTGTCAATCTCCGGAAAAAATGTATCACCATCGATGGAAGCCTGGATTTCTGTAAGGTAAAGCCTGTCGGCTAACGGAAGTCCAAGTGTAAATAGCTCAGCACCTCCGATGTTAAAAACCTCTGGTTCATTGGATTTTTTTGCAAGCCGGATCGCTTCTTCGAGTGAGTGTACAATCTGGCATCCCGGTGCGTTAAAATTACGCTGACGTGTTACCACGATATTGATTCTATTCGGAAGTGGGCTGAATTTTTCAGGGAGGGAGTCATAGTTTTTTCTTCCCATGATCACGGTGTGTCCTTTTGTTGTACGCATGAAGTAACTCATGTCGTCAGGCAACTTCCAGGGTAGGTCATTGTTCTTGCCGATGACGCGATTGGTTGTGAGTGCTGCGATTAATGAAATGATCATTTGTATGACTCTCTATTTATTGCTATAAATTTTTCCATTTTACTTGAGTTGATCGGGCACTGAGGCATTAGGCACTAAGTGAACCCTCCCGATGCTTAATGCCCAATACCCAACTTATTTCCTCTAAAAAACTCATCCAACTTCATTCTCCTCTTTCCTTCCGGCTGCAATTCCAGTATTGAAATCCATCCATCGGATGTTTTGATATAAAGATATGTTTTGTTGTCTGTTTTTGATTCGCCTGGTAGTGCATCCGTGTCTTCAATAGCCGCTTTTCCAACTAAAAATATTTTATATATTTTTTGATGTAGAACGGTCCATGCTGAAGGATAAGGACTTAATCCCCGGATAAAATTCCGGATGCTTTCCGATGGCTGGTCCCAATGGATCTTACACATCTCTTTAAAAATCTTTGGCGCATGTTTGATCTCAATACTTTCTGGTTGAGGTGTATTTGGGTAATTACCAGCTTCGATTGCCTTGACCGTTTTTAAAACCAATTGACCGCCTTTATTCATCAGTCGTTCATATAAACTTCCTGCAGTATCATTTTCATGAATGATTTCTTTCTCTTGATAGATGATGCTTCCTGTGTCAATCTCATGTTTTAGAAAAAATGTTGTTGCACCAGTTTCCTTTTCTCCATTAATGATCGCCCAATTTATCGGTGCAGCTCCTCTGTATTGCGGAAGGAGTGAAGCGTGAAGATTGAATGTTCCAATCGATGGCATTACCCATACAGATTCAGGCAACATTCGAAACGCTACAACTACCTGGAGATTGGCATTATATGTTTTAAGTTCTTCAATGAATTCAAGTGCTTTTAAGTTAGTAGGTTGAAGTACGGGTATGTTGTGCTTCAATGCGGATTCTTTTACCGGTGAAGCCATCATTATTTGTCCACGCCCCTGTGGTTTATCAGGAGCTGTAACTACTGCCACGACATTAAATTTGTTCTTGACAAGCATTTCGAGACTTGGGACAGCAAACTCGGGCGTACCCATGAATATAATTCGTAACTGCTGCATTTTCCCCACCGATCTCGCAAATTAATGACCAGAAGAATTCTGGGCTATCTGCGTATGAATCCTTGCAAATCTGCGGGAAAAGAATGTAACACCCAAATTCTAAAAAAAACGTATTCCTGATCTGATTCTGAAAATAGTATCCGATTCCACGTATGGTTTAAATTTTTTATAAGAAATTAATTTCCTGAACGGGCTAGCTTTTGTATTCTATATTTAAAATTTTGCATTGGATATTAAAAAATGAATGTTGACTGGAAATTTGGTACAGGTATCTTCTAATTTTCAATTCAAAATATCTAATGCTAAATGCAAAAGTTATTTAGTCTCTAAGGGCCTTCCGCATATACTTCGAACAAATGGGGCATACACTCCAATCATGCCCTCTCGCCGGGCAAAACTGTCTTCCGAAATAAATAATCTGTAAGTGCGCCTTATTCCATTTTGATTCAGGAATAAGTTTTTTTAAATCTCGCTCTGTTTGTTCAACATTTTTTCCATTGGTGAGTCCCCAACGATAGGCAAGTCGGTGAATATGCGTATCTACCGGAAAGGCAGGTATGCCAAACCATTGTGTCATTACGACTGAAGCAGTTTTATGACCGACGGCCGGTAATTCTTCAAGCGCTTCAAATGTATTAGGAACTTGCCCATTATATTTCTCTACGAGGATCTTCGATAAACCCGCAATCCCTTTGGATTTCATCGGAGAAAGTCCACATGGTCTAATGATCTCGCGAATTTCCTCAACAGAATATTTCATCATGTCCCATGGATTGTCAGCCATTTTGAATAAGGCAGGAGTTGTTAGGTTCACGCGCACATCGGTACACTGCGCTGAAAGAAGCACCGATATCAATAATGTATATGCATCCTTGTGATTAAGTGGGACTTCCGGATTGGGATAATATTTTTCAAGTATGCTGAGAATGTCATTCGCTTTTTCCTGCTTCGTCATGATAGGTGAAAGATAAAAGATTAAAGACGAAAGTTAGTGTAAACAATTATTCAAAAAGAATTTAACCACACAGGTACATAGAACGCATCGGATGCATTTTCATTTCGATGATGTAATAGTGAAAATCTATGTGGGTTATATGTCTATATGGCTAAAAATAAAGTGAAGCCAAAGGCTTCTATTCTTCAATCTATTTATACAGCAAATACTTTTCTCTTTTAATTTTAAACTCATCAAGTCCAGCTTTCCAGCTCGCACGGATTTGTTCTTCCGTTAAACCATCTTTTATCTGTTGTCTTAATTCTTCAGTGCCGGCAAGTTTTTCAAAATATGGAATAAAGAATTTATCTTTATCAGGATAGGCTGCGTAAAATTTCAGGAGATATGACAGATCAAGCTTTCGTTCAACTTTTACAGCTCTAAGATCAATCCCATAGCACAATTGATTTTTAAGTGGAGGATCTGTTGAAAATCCTTTTAATGGAATGGGCGTGAACTGAAATGGCATTTCTTTTAACAGCGGATTGCCCAGCACTTGAAATGGGAAAGGAGTGCCGCGGCCAAGGCTGATTACTGTTCCCTCAAACAGACAAATGGACGGATACAGCCGGATCGCCTGATCATTGGGAAGATTAGGTGATGGACGAACAGGAAGAGAGTATTCATCTGAATGTTTCCAGTTCTTCATTTTAATAACCTCAAGCTTACAGCGCTTTTTGTTTTCAAGCCATCCTTCTTTATTGATCATCATTGCAATCTCACCAATGGTGAGTCCATGCACGATCGGTATGGGATGAAGTCCGACGATTGATTTATATGCTGGTTTTAAGATTGGCCCATCAACATAACTTCCATTTGGATTTGGCCGATCAAGGACGATCACACTTTTATTATTATCGGAAGATGCGTCCATCGCCCAGGTCAATGTGCTCACGTATGTATAAAATCGTGCACCAACATCCTGAACGTCAAAAACGACTACATCAACACCTTCAAGTTGTTTAGAGGTAGGCTTATAATTTTTCCCGTAAAGGGATACCAATGGAATAGCTGTCTTGACGTCAACACTATCCTTCACATGCTCACCATCCGGTGCATTTCCTCTAAAACCATGCTCCGGCGCAAAGACTTTCACAATATTTATACCTCTTGATTTCAGTGTATCGGCAAGGTGAGTTTTACCGATAAGCGATGTCTGATTAACGATCAATGCAACGCGTTTTCCTTGAAGTGCGGCAATAACGTCATCGATTTGATCAGCACCGGTCATTAGCATACCGGATTGCGCCTCACAACCAAAAATTATCCATGTTAAACCAAGAAACAGAAAAAGTCTTTTCATTTTAGTTTATTTGCCAACGACCAAGCCAAAATTACACCACAAACTTGAACCTTTCCTACTTCCTGGCCCAACGTATCAGTCGTGAACAAAAAGGCGGATTTGCTTCTTCCATTCATACGATTGCCATTGTAACACTTTCACTTGGTCTTGCAGCATCTATCATTGCATTCCTGATAATGGAGGGATTCGATGCGACCGTGAAAAACAAGATCTATAGTTTCAGCTCGAATATTCTGATCACAAAGCTTAGCCTCAATAATTCAATGGAAGAACAGCCATTTTATTTTCACATCGACTTGTATAAACACCCTGAAAAGTTTGAGCAAATAAAGCATGTTCAGGAATTCAGTCACAAAGCCGGACTTGTAAAAGGTGATGATGATGTATTGGGAATAGTTTTCAAAGGCGTTGGAAAGAGTTTTGACCAGGAGGCGTTCAAAGGAAATCTTGTAAACGGTACGTTTATCCAATTTTCTGATTCGACATATTCACACGATGTATTAATCAGTCAAACCATTGCTGACAAGATCAACGCAAAAACCGGTGATGAGATCACAGTCCATTTTTTTCAGGACCCGCCGCGATTCAGAAAACTTAAGATCTCTGGTATCTATGAAACTAACCTTGCAGAATATTTTGATAGCAAAATCATCATTGGTGATTTAAAACTTATTCAGCGTCTCAATGATTGGCCCGATAGTGTTGCCGGTGGACTTGAAATCTATGTCAAAGACATTGAGAAAGTTGATCAGGTATACACTCAGATTGGAGAAAGTATGGATTACGATCTTTTTATAGAAAAGGCTTCTGAAAAATATGTCCAGGTGTTTGAATGGCTCGGACTTGTCAGTCGGCAGGTGGTGATCTTATTATTTATAATTCTTACAGTTGTATGTGTGAACATGATTTCAGTTATTCTTATCCTGGTCATGGAACGAACCCAAATGATTGGGCTACTAAAAGCAATGGGTGCTAATAATCGCGTCATTAGAAATATTTTTGTATACCAGGGAATTCATCTCATCACTCGAGGATTGATTTTTGGAAATATGATCGGGCTTGGATTATGTTTTCTGCAAGACAAGTTTAAATTTATTCATCTAAACCCACATGATTATTACATGAGCTATGTTCCGATTGGCTGGAACTGGCCGGTGGTGATCGGATTGAATGTGTTGATCTTTGTTGTGGTAACAATCGTATTACTTGTTCCAACGGCGATTGTGTCGCGGATTAATCCGATTAAGGCGATAAGGTTTGATTGATCGATTTTACGATTTGAAAATGACATCGTGATCATTCATGAATGTCGTGTTCCAATTTTGATAAGTTCATTTCGTGTTTTTTCTTTATAAAGCGGTTAATGTATTTGAGAAAAAAAATATTTGACTATAGGACTGCGAGGCAATCTTCAAATCGGCTTATCTTCAAATCAATTTAGTATTTCGTAAACCAACTCCCAACCTTCAATCCAATCACTCCAAAAAACGCTTCCTTAAAAATTCCACTCGACATCTTAGATGCGCCAAGCGTACGATCAGTGAATATGATTGGCACTTCGATAATTTTAAATCCGTACTTCCAGGTATTGAACTTCATTGCGATTTGAAATCCGTAACCGACCAACTTGATCTTGTCCAGTTGAAGTGTCTCCAGCACTTTTCTTTTGTAGCAAACAAATCCGGCAGTAGTGTCCTGGATCGACATGCACGTGATAAAGCGAACATAGACACTTGCAAAATAAGAGAGAAGCACTCTGCTCATAGGCCAGTTCACAACATTCACTCCGGTAACATATCGTGATCCAATGGATAAATCTGCTCCACCTTCTGAACAAGAGATGTAAAGTCGATTCAGATCTTTTGGATCATGCGAAAAATCCGCATCCATCTCCAGCAGATAATCATAACCTTTCTCCAGGCCAAAACGAAAACCAGCAATATAGGCCGTTCCCAATCCCTGCTTTCCGGCGCGTTCCATCAAATGAAGCTGCAATTCTTTGGTGTTATAAGTGGCCTGAAGAGTTTTTACGATGGTGGCTGTTCCGTCCGGAGACCCATCATCAACAATCAGCAAGTGAAAATCTTTTGGCTGAGCGAAAACTGCAGCAATGATTGCCTGAATGTTTTCACATTCATTGTAAGTAGGTATTATAACAAGGGCGTTGCTCAAGATTTTCAGAGTTCAAAACAAATCTAATGAAAAAGGCCTCATTTTGTTGATATTTGAACCATGAACAAATGTGTTTTCCTGGACCGGGACGGGGTACTGAATGTAGATAATCCCGCTTATACCTACGAAGTGGATAAGTTTCAAATAATTGAAGGCGTTCCTGAAGCACTTAAGCTCTTCAAAGACAATGGCTTCCTGCTTATTGTTGTCACCAATCAATCTGGAATTGCAAAAGGGATTTATACAGTGGAACAGATGCAGGCTTGTCATGAGTATATGCAGAAAAATTGTAATAGCGCGATCGACTGGTTTTATTTTTCACCGTATCACAGAACTGTTACCAATTCGCTGATGACGAAACCCGGAACCTTGATGTTTGAAAAAGCAATAGCGAAATATAACATCGACATTAACTCTTCATGGATGATAGGGGATCGTGGACGGGATATCATTCCTGCGAGAACCATTGGAATAAAAACAGTACAGATCGGAGATGAAGTGGAGGCGCATGAACTGGCGGACCATAAGGTGGAGAATTTGCTTCAAGCCGCGTCTTTAATTCTAAATACGAAAGCTTTCTGCTCTACGCTTGTAAGCTCATAATCGGTAAATCGCGTAGTACAAACGAATTGCGATCAATCCCTAAAAATCTCATCTTTGACTGTTTGGCAGGCTATTTGTTTACCCCAATCGACCAAAAACCAAGTAACTATGAAAAAATTAATGATTCTGGCATTGCTCTTTGTAATAGTATTTCAAAGCAAGAGCCAGGGATTTGAAGGATCAGTAAGTTGGACAATGAAGATGGATATCAGCGACCCGAAGATGAAAGCTCAGATGGCTGACGCTCAGGCGAAGATGAATGATCCGAAAATGCAGGCGCAGATGAAAGCTCTTCAGGATAAAATGAACGATCCACAGTTCAAGGCTCAGATGGAAGCAAATCCACAAATGAAAGCTCAGATGGAAGGAATGATGAAAATGATGCAACCCGCAACAGCTGGTGGAAGTCCTGGGAGTGGAATGATGCCAACAGGTATGACTATGAAACTGAAAGGTGGCAATGCGATCACTATCATCAATGGTGGTATGATGAACGGAATGGAAACGTTGTACATCAAGGATAAAAATGAAAGTGTAAAACTTGATCGGGCCAGTAAGACTTACTCAATACTTCCATCGTCCGGTATGTCAACAGGTCAGCAGGATAAGATGAATAAAATGGCTGACGTGAAATTCACAAAGACTGGTGAAACAATGAAGATACTCGGATACAACTGCGTGAAGTATGTTGGTACAATGACCGAAGGTGGCAAAACAGTCAATGAATCTTTCTGGACAACAACTGAATTGAAAGACCTTGATCTTAAAGCATTGGGATCTCAGCGAATGAGTGCAAGTAATCGACCAATGATCCCTGCAGGCTTGGAAGGGACACCATTGAGAATTGAGATGGCAATGCCAGAAGGTTCTATGATCATGGAAATGTCTGAGCTGAAAAAGGGAAGCTTGCCTGCTTCTGACTTTGTTATTCCTTCTGACTTTAAGGAAGTCAAGATGGGAATGGGAAGGATGTGATTTGAAAATAGAAATCTGAAATTTGAAGCATGATCTTCAAATTTCAAATTTCTATTTTCAGCTTTCATTTAGTCTTTAATCTTCTCCTTCAGTTCCTTCATTGGCTCGGGCTGCTTCATATACCCCAGGACCTTCATCATACTTTCGCTGTTTTGTTCAGGGGCGAATAAACTCGTGGTAATTTCACCATCTTCATTTCTGGATACAAGCACATGTTTCGGTGCAGGCACAAGACAATGCTGAATTCCACCATATCCACCAAGTGATTCTTGGTACGCTCCAGTGTGGAAAAATCCAATGTAAAGCGGCTCTTCATCATTGATCATTGGAAGGAATACCTCACCAATATGTGCCTCTGAATTGTAGTAGTCCATACTGTCACACGTAACTCCTCCAATATTTACCTTGTGATAAGGGTCATCCCACTTATTGATGGCGAGTAAAATATATTTTTGATTCAATCCCCATGCGTCAGGCATCTGGGTGATAAATGAGCCATTGATCATATACCACAGCTCTTTGTCATTCTGTAATTTCTGATCAACGAGTGAATACAGTGTTGCACCACTTTCTCCAACAGTATAGCTGCCGAACTCTGTGAAAATATTAGGGACAGGCACGTTATTCTTATCACAGATCCATTTAATATTCTCTACGATCTGTTCGATCATGTATTTATAATCATATGAGAATGTGAGCGATGTCTTGATTGGGAAACCTCCACCGATATCAATTGAATCAAGTGTGTCACAGACCTTTCGTAGTTCGCAGTATTTAAAAATAAAGCGGCTTAGTTCACTCCAGTAGTACGCCGTGTCTTTAATGCCTGTATTAATAAAGAAGTGAAGCATCTTTAACGCTGCCTTGGGATTGTTGGCAATCTTCTCCTTATATAAAGGGACTACATCACTGTATCGAACGCCGAGGCGGGAGGTATAAAATTCAAATTTCGGTTCTTCATCGGAGGCAATACGAATGCCCACCTGGTAAGGAACGTTTATCTTCTGCTCGTACACATCAATTTCACCAAGTGTATCAAGAATTGGAATGCAATTAGAGAAGCCGTCATTGATAAGATTTGAAATATTTTCAGTGTACAAAGGCATTTTAAATCCATTGCAGATCACATACGTATCTTTTGAAATACTGTCCTTCTCAAACAGAGAACGGACAATATTAATATCAAATGCGGAGGAAGTTTCAATGTGAACATTGTTCTTCAGTGCTTCTTCGAGTACAAAAGAGAAGTGGGATGACTTAGTGCAATAGCAGTACGTGTATTTGCCGTTGTACTTAAATCTTTCCATGGCATTATTGAATGTGGCCTGGACAAAACGTATGTTCTCGCTGATGCGTGGGAGGTACGTAAGCTTAAGGGGAGTGCCATACTCTTTAATGATGTCCATCAATGGCACATCGTTGAACAGTAACTCGTGTTCCCAAACCTTAAATTCTTCCTGGGGAAATTCGAAGGTTTGTTCTATGAGTTCGCGGTAGCTCTTCATTTCACATTCATGGGTTTAACGACGATAAAGATGGATTATCCCTAAAAAACGCAATATTGGAATAAATTTGCGATCTTTGCAATACTATCGCAGTATGATCATCCGCCACTATCTTATTTCATTCTCTTCGGCGCACCCGTTACCTGATCTTTGAGGTCTGGGCTTATCTCTATTGTCTTTAAAGTCCCTTTTGTAGTTCAATTCCTTTTACTGTTAATTTAGTCTTTGTGAGCGATAAAATAAAAATCATACAGGTCAAATCTGAGATCGGTGCTGGCACACGTGGCGCGAGTCTTGGTATTGAAGCAATGAAAATTGCAAGTTTGGATGCAAAATCTGACTTCTTCCGGGAGAATGAAAGTGTGGAGGTTGAGGACGTCAACGAATTATTATTCGATGCTGCGGAACACCAGTACGCAAAGTTCGTTGATGGTGTTCTTGTTATGGAAGAGCGTGTTTGTCTTGAGATATATGAACAGATCTGGGATGAATGCTTCCCAATGGTAATGGCTGGTGATCACAGCACTGCTTACGGTACGATCGCCGGAATTAAAAAAGCACATCCAAAGAAAAGACTAGGTGTGATCTGGATTGATGCTCATGCTGATTTCAATTCTCCTTATACAACATATTCCGGTAACATGCATGGAATGACGTTAGCGATGGCGTGTGACATTGATAATCTCGAATGCAAGATCAATAATCCAAAAAGTGAAACAATCGAATATTGGGAACAAATTATGAATGTTGGTATTCCTGGAGCCAAGATCTATCCTGAGGATATTGTATTCATTTCTGTTCGCGATCTCGATAAAGCAGAAAATTATCTTGTCAACAAATATGGCATCACCAACTTCTCTGCAGAGGAAGTAAGAACAATGGGACCAGTTGCCGTTGCCCAGGAGTCCTTGAAGATGCTTGATCATTGCGATATGTTATACGTATCCTTTGATGTGGATAGCATGGATAGTCGCATTTCTGTAGGAACAGGAACACCTGTACCAAATGGATTAACGCTGGAAGAAGCAAAGATCCTGAACGTTGAATTTGCTAAGAGCCCTAAGCTGGTTGCGTGGGAAATCGCTGAAGTAAATCCAACACTTGATTCACAGAATATGATGGCGGAGAATGCTTTTGAGGTGATGGAGGCTACGGCGAGAGCGATTGAGGCAAGGCCGGTGCTGATTAATTAACTACAGAATAAGCTACTGAGCAAAGACTTAAACACATAGTCACATAGTTTACATAGGATTTTGTCTATGTGCTATTAATCCTCTTCCATCAAGTTTATAATCTAACATCCAATTTGAGGTCCGAACTACTAAACTATATTCATCTAAGGAATTTATAGACTTTTATTCAGATTTTGTTTTTAGGTGATTAGAAATTGATTTTCGGATCGATTTTTTTTGCATCAATTTTAAAGTCTTCAGTCCAATACAATTCTTTGTTGTCAATATAAAAATATAAAATTTATACAAGCCATGCTATGCACACGTGGTTGCAGGGTCTTTTGTTTTTATCGTGCCCGATTCAACATCGTCATAAGTAATTTGAATATGCGAATCATCCAATATTTGTAAAGTTTTACGTATTTAATTGAACCTGACTAGCAATGTATAATTTTTGCAGAAAACTATGTTTCCTATGTGCGCTATGTGTTTAAAAATCTCTGAAGCGAAGCTTCCTATATTTTCCTTATCTGATCCAGTTTTACCGTGAACGTCAGGTTCTCCTCATGAATCACATTATTCCCTTCCTTATCAACTACCTCGATCTCAAACGTGTCTGCTTTTAACTGTTCAAGCACAATCCCCTTCATTCCTTTCTTAATAGAAGAATTCAAACTCTCAGTCAACTCCACCTTATCACGCGTCTTTATCATATTACTATCTCATTAATCACATCTCAAATATACAGTGCACTACTTTGAACTTTGCACTCTGAACTTTTTTGAACTAGTCGACCTCATACTTAACTCCGATCTGGGTCCTGATCTCATCCGCCGTCTCTGCCATCAGCAAACTTAAATTAAACGGCATCAGTTCACTTTCGGTTTTCTTTTCTTCAAGACATTTAACAACATGCTGCAGTTGAAATTCAAATCCATTATCCGAATGAGGAAAAACATACTCGGTTGTTTCACCTGAATTAAGTTGAAGCGTAACCATTTTTGATTTGTGCCACGGAGCATGAATAACAATCCGTCCCGATATCCCCATGATATGTGCGTCTTTAGGTGAATCTGATACAATAGAAGATAAGATGTGGGCAATAGCTCCACTTTTATATTTGAACATCGCCTGCGTTGTCGTGTCTGCGCCCGTGCTTGCCAACCGACTGAATGCTTTGATCTCGTCTGGTTTGCCCAATATTAAAAGGGCGAGAAACATTGGATAGACACCAACATCAAGTTGCGCGCCTCCGCCAAGTTTTAAATTATAAAGTCTGCCATCAGGACTCGGTAGACCTGGAAATCCAAAGTCGGCATGCAGTGATTGAATCTCTCCAATGACTCCTGATTTTATGATGTCAAGTGTTTTATGGGTAGCAGAAAAGAACCGTGACCACATTCCTTCCATTAAGAATATTTTTTTCATTCGTGCTAAATCGATCATCTCCTTCGCCTGACGAAGATTTAATGATAAAGGCTTTTCGCACAATACAGCTTTTCCATGATTGAGGCATAATAATGTTTGTTCGTGATGAAATGGGTGAGGTGTTGCGATGTAAACAAGGTCAACAGCCGGATCATTTAGCATCTCTTGATACGATGAATAAGCTTTTTCAACATTATAAGTGGCTGCAAATTCTTTGGCCTTGGAAATATCACGTGATGCTACGGCATACACTTTTGCCTGTGGTACATATTGAAATGAGGAGGCAAGGCGATTGGCAATTTTACCCGGCCCGAGAATGCCAACGTTCCAGATTTTGGTCATGAGATTTTAGTTGAGGATGTCAAGATATGAATAGTTAATAATTATTAATGCGCTGATTATAGATCCTATCCGTACAAATCCGTGTCATCCGCAGTAAAAAAGAATTCTTGGCTTTTCTAAGTTTTTAATTTCATCACTCTTAATCTTTCGTCTTAATCACTCAGTCTTTAAGCTTTAATCTTTTATGGCTATTTTCGCCCAAATTTTCAACCACTACAATGAGCCAGAACAGACCTATCTCCGATTTCATAGAGAAAAACTACCTTCATTTTAACGCTGCAGCCCTTGTGGACGCAGCCAAAGGTTATAAAAAACACATTGCCGAAGGCAAGAAAATGATGGTGACACTCGCTGGTGCCATGAGTACGGCGGAATTGGGAATTAGTTTTGCCGAGATGATCCGCAAAGATAAGGTGCAGATCATCTCTTGCACAGGTGCGAATCTTGAAGAAGATATCATGAATTTAGTTGCTCATTCACATTATAAAAGAATTCCAAACTACCGTGATCTTACACCCGAACAAGAATGGGACTTGTTACAGAACCATTTGAACCGAGTAACAGACACGTGTATTCCTGAGGAAGAAGCATTCCGCAGATTGCAAGAACACTTATTCAAAGTATGGAAAGATGCTGAAGATAAAGGTGAACGCTTGTTCCCACATGAGTTCATGTTCCGCATGATCAACAGCGGCGTATTGAAACACTATTATGAGATCGATCCTAAGAATTCATGGATGATTGCTGCTGCAGAAAAAAATATGCCGATGGTTGTTCCGGGATGGGAAGACTCTACGATGGGAAATATTTTCGCTTCCTACTGTGTGACGGGTGAATTGAAAGCTTCAACAATGAAGTCGGGTATTGAATATATGGTGTGGTTGACAGAGTGGTACACAAATAATTCGGGTAAAGACGGAATTGGCTTCTTCCAGATTGGCGGCGGTATTGCGGGTGACTTCCCGATATGTGTTGTACCGATGCTTCATCAGGATCTTGAACGTGATGGTATTCCTTTCTGGAGTTATTTCTGCCAGATCAGTGACTCCACTACAAGCTATGGTTCATACTCAGGGGCAGTTCCAAATGAGAAGATCACGTGGGGCAAGCTTAGCATTGAAACTCCTAAGTTTATTGTGGAGAGCGATGCTACGATTGTTGCACCATTGATGTTCGCGTATATTCTTGATATGTAATTTTTTAATTCGGTAATTCGTTGCTTTGCGGAAAATCCATTCCGTCGTGGACGTAGCACCCTTCTGTGATAAAAAATAATGAATTTAGATCTCTCTCTTAGAACGGAAATAGTCAAAGCAACAGCAGCTCTCTTCAATGCTGATATTGCTCCACAGCTTCAACCAACGAACCTGGAGTTTGAAGGTTCTCACACGCTAGTCTGCTTTCCATTTACCAAAGTTTCAATGAAGAGTCCTGAGGAAACAGCAAAGTTGATTGGGGAATATCTTCAAACTTACTCTGGACTTGTTAGCAAGTTCAATGTTGTAAAAGGATTTCTTAATCTTTCGATCAGTGATTCTGTTTGGGTGAAGGTATTTGAATCGATTTACTTAAATAATACATATGGACAACTCCCATCAAATGGTAAAGAAATCATGGTGGAGTATTCATCACCAAATACAAATAAGCCGTTACACCTTGGTCACTTGCGTAATAACTTTTTAGGATGGAGTGTAGCAGAGATTTTTTCGGCAAATGGTTATAAAGTTCACAAAGTACAGATCATCAACGATCGTGGCATACATATATGTAAGTCCATGGCAGCATGGAAATTATTTGGCAATGGTGAAACGCCGAATTCAAGCGGATTGAAAGGCGATAAGCTCGTTGGTAAATATTATGTTGAGTTCGATAAGCGATATAAACATGAGATAAAAGAACTCGAAGAAAAAGGAATAGTAGCAGCAGTTGCTGAGAAAGAGGCTCCGGTCATGAAACTTGCTATTGACATGCTTCAGAAATGGGAACAAAAAGATATTGAGACGATTTCTCTTTGGAAAACTATGAACAACTGGGTGTATGATGGGTTTGCCGTCACCTATAAACGCATGGGTGTTGACTTCGAGAAATTATACTATGAATCGCAAACATACCTTCTTGGAAAAGAAGAAGTAATGCGGGGAGTTGAACAGGGCATATTTTTTAGGAAAGAGGATAGTTCTGTTTGGGTTGACCTCACTGCCGATGGACTTGATCAAAAAGTATTGCTTCGTTCGGATGGCACATCGGTGTATATGACGCAGGATGTAGGTACGGCAATCCTCCGTTTTCGTGATTTCCCAAAAATTGAAAGGCAGGTTTATACCGTTGGTAACGAACAGGAATATCATTTCAAAGTGTTGTTTTTGATTCTTGCCAAGCTTGGCTATGCATGGGCGAAAGAATGTTATCATCTCTCTTATGGAATGGTTGATCTTCCTTCCGGTAAAATGAAGAGCAGGGAAGGTACTGTTGTAGATGCAGATGATCTCATGCAGGAGATGGTAGAAGAAGCATCGCGTCAAACGCAGGAGCTTGGCAAGATAGATGAGATGCAGCCAGCTGAACTTGAAAAGCTTTCCGAAATGATCGGACTAGGTGCATTGAAGTTCTTCTTAATGAAAGTCGACCCGAGGAAGAGAATGTTGTTTGATCCTGCCGAGTCAATTCAATTGCAAGGACACACAGGACCTTTCATCCAATACACACATGCACGTATTTGTTCCATTTTAAGAAAAGCAGCTGCTCAAAATATTCATGCTGACATTACGCAGTTAACAGCGCAGCACCGAATCACCGAATCATCGAATCACGTTCTAGAGCCACTGGAGCGCGAGGTTATCTTCCGTGTCGATCAATACATTCAAAAACTTGATGAAGCCGCGCGCGAATATTCTCCTGCGGTGATTGCGAATTATGCGTATGAGCTAGCGAAAGCATATAATCAGTTCTACCAGGAGATACCCATTTTCAATGAAGCCGATTCAGCGAAAATCAAATTCAGAATTGCATTTTCACAAGTAGTTGCGAAGGTGTTGAAGAAGTCGATGGGTCTGTTGGGGATTGAAGTTCCGGAAAGGATGTAAATTGGTGGCTGGTTGTTGGTATTTGGAAGCCGATTAAAAGACCAACTACTAGTTTTCAAATGAAAGCCCAGCTTCGTCCATACGATACCTCCGATACCGCAGCACTCCTCGATCTCTTTCGTGACACTGTTCTTTCCGTTAATAGCAAAGACTATCCGCAAGAGCAACTCGCTGCGTGGGCGCCTCCGTTGCCGGATCTAAAAAAGAAACAAGCACGTTTTAAAAATAGTAAAACAGTCGTTGCTCAGCTTGACAATAAGATTGTTGGCTTTGGAAATCTTTCAAGTGACCTGACGTCTATTGGAATGCTATATGTTCACAAGGATCATCTTAAGGACAAGATTGGTACGCGAATACTAAACTCTCTTGAGAAGAAGTTGATCAAAAGAGAAGTTAAGACTGCGGTTGCAGATGTCAATATTACAGCAAAACCATTTTTTGAAAAAAGTGGATATCATGTCTTAAAAGAGAATAAAAAGAATTTGAATGGAATCGAATTTCTGAGTTATACGATGGAAAAAGATTTAACCACTAAAGGAAATGTTATGCCTAAAGAAGAGAAACAAAAGTCAGAAAGGAAGAAGGTAATTATCCTCCGTCCTTTCAGGTGGAGGGACTTATTCATCAATAAGTTCTTTGATCTGTTGATGGTGATAATCGGTGTGTCGGCGGCATTTCAGTTGGAGAATCTGAAAGTTGCCTCCGATCATAAATCAATCGAGACATTCTATCTGGAAAGTATGTTGGGTGATTTAAGAAAAGATCATGAAGCTATTACGCGAATTGTTGGAGAACTAAAGAAAGATCAACATGGATTAAATAACTACATCGCAAAAATGCGAACTCCGGATTATCCAGCCGATTCGTTAGGTCCTGCATTATTTAATGTACTGTCCATGGAGACGATAACATTTAACCAGAACACGTATAAAATGCTCGAATCAAGTAATGGCTTAACAGAATTCAGCGACAGGAATTTAAGGGCAATGACAACCGCGTATTATAATGCGTACACGTCGATACTTCGTTTTGAGGATGTTTACACCAATGTGCTTTTCAGCATCAACGGCTACTTTATTCCATTTGTTGATCTCGGTGAAAGAAAAATTTTAGATGCAACGATTGTTACTAAGCCTGAAACGAGAAATTGGCTGTTACTCACTAACTCACAGTTGAACGATGGTATCGAAGATTATTCAGAAACACTGGGAAAAAATGAAGCACTGGCAAGAGCAATTGAAAGCCGGCTTTTAAACAGATGAAATCTACCTCAATTTGCGGTGACCGATTTAGGTATTTTTTGCCTTTCAAAATGACATTATTAAGAGTTCCGCGAAATTTGCCAGCTTAAATCCGCGAAATCTGCCCTATCTGGCCAAAGCGCTTCGCGGAGGCATACACGAACTACTCCTTTCATATATAACATCAAATTTTCGGAACAATCTGCCCGATTTTCCCGTTACTTTGTTCTCACAACGTAAAAACCTTTAACGTATGAAAACCCTTTTAACTTTCTTAATTATCATGATGACAACATCAGCATCTACTCTTTACGAATTCAAGCTCCCTGCAATCGACGGCAAGACTGTTGATTTCTCCCAGTTTAAAGGAAAGAATGTTCTTATTGTAAACACCGCTTCGAAGTGTGGATATACTCCTCAGTATGCTGAACTTCAAAAACTACACGATGCGTTTGGAGGCAAAGTTGTGATCCTTGGATTCCCTGCAAATAATTTCGGCGGTCAGGAGCCAGGTGCAAATGCAGAGATTGCAACGTTTTGCCAAAAGAATTATGGAGTTACATTTCAAATGTTTGAAAAACTTTCTGTAAAGGGTGAAGATCAGGCTCCTCTATATGCATGGTTGAAAGAAAAGACAGGCCAGGAGCCAAGCTGGAATTTTTGCAAGTATTTAGTAAAGAAAGATGGCACTGTGAAGTTCTTCGCTTCGAAGGTGAGCCCGATGTCAAAAGAAATCACAGATGAACTATAGACCGATACTTCTTGCCTTGGGCGGAATAATTATCATTATGGGACTAGCAGCTTTTTTTACCGGAAAATTTACCTCATCCAAAAAGCGACCTGTGTCAGGGTCAATCTATGACTTCAAAGTGAAAGCGCTTGATGGAAAAGAAATTGACATGGCGCAGTACAAAGGAAAGTACATGATGATAGTGAACACAGCATCGAAGTGTGGTTACACACCTCAGTATGCTGACCTGGAAAAATTACATGAACAGTTTGGTGATAAGATCGCAATACTTGGTTTTCCTGCAAATAACTTTTTATGGCAGGAGCCGGGTGAAAATGCTGAGATCGCTACATTCTGCCAGAAAAATTATGGTGTTAAATTCCAGATGTTTGAAAAAGTTTCTGTAAAAGGAAAAGATAAAGCACCATTATATGATTGGCTGGATGCGAAAACAGGAGAGACCCCATCATGGAACTTCTGTAAGTATCTTATCAGCCCCCAAGGTGAAGTTCTTGGTTTCTTTCCATCAAAGGTGAAGCCAATGGACCAGGAGATTATGGTATTGGTAAAGATGTAATGCCTTTCGCTTGTGCCGTAGCTTCAGCGTGGGAGCACGGCATTTAAATATTTCACAGCAAAGTCTAAGCAGAGAAACATGCTAATAAAAATAAAGTAGATTAGTTATCAAAATGAAATCATGGATTAGCGCCTTCCGACTCAGGACATTGCCACTGGCATTGTCCTGCATTGGTATGGCTGGTTTCCTTGCTGCTTCAGTAGGAAAATTTAACGGACTTATTTTTGCACTCTGTTGTATCACTACAATACTTCTTCAGGTTCTTTCGAATCTCGCTAACGATTATGGCGATTCTATAAACGGTGCGGATCATTCAGGTCGTAAAGGACCAATGCGTGCCGTTCAGTCCGGTGCAATCACAGCATACCAGATGAAAAATGCTGTCATTCTTTTTTCGGGACTGAGTTTAATAGCTGGTATTTCTTTGTTGTTAGTGTCATTTGGTGCTGACTGGAATTCATTGATCTACTTTTTTGCGCTTGGACTTTTATCCATCGCTGCTGCCATTACGTATACCGTTGGCCGAAAGCCTTATGGTTACTTAGGATTAGGAGATCTTTCTGTTTTAATATTCTTTGGGCTGGTGGGAGTGATGGGTTCATTATATTTATTTACAAAGAACATAGACAGGACAACGGTGCTGCCGGCCCTTAGCTGTGGGTTCTTTTCAATTGGGGTACTCAACATCAATAACATTCGTGATATCGAATCTGATCGGATCGCTGGAAAAAATTCTATCCCTGCCCGAATTGGGAAAAGACATTCTGAAAAATATCAGTGGTTCCTATTGATGGGCGGGGTAATCTCCGCGATAGCATATACTATTTTGAATTATCACTCTACCTATCAATTCCTGTTCCTATTATCAGTCCCGTTATTTCTAAGAATTGGAATCGCCGTTTCTGCTAAACGCTCTGATCAGCTTGATCCCTATCTCAAACAAATGGCTTTGTCGACTTTAGTTTTTGTTATTCTCTTCGGAGTAGGCAACTTGCTATAACACCTCAAAGCTTTTAGCTTTAAGCTTTCTGCTTATCTCTATGAAAAAAATCTTCACCGACTCTGCACCCAAAGCCATTGGTCCCTATTCCCATGCAATTCAGTCCGGCAATCTGATTTTCTGCTCTGGTCAAACGCCGTTGAATCCTGCTACGATGCAAATCGAAGGTGCTACTGCTTCAGAGCAAACGACGTTGGTATTAAATAATCTTGAAACTGTTTTAAAGGCTGCTGGATCTGATCGCACACGTATACTCAAAACATCAGTCTTCCTGAAAAACTTTGCAGATTTCGAAAAGATGAATAAAGCGTACGAAACATTCTTTGGTGATCACAAACCTGCGAGAACAACAGTCGAAGTAAGCAGACTTCCACGTGAGGCGCTTGTTGAAATAGAGTGCGTTGCTGAGGTAATGAAGGAACACGCTTGAGGAGTTTATTTTTTTACATAACACTATTTCTGATAGTAGCAGGAGTTAAATCCTTTTGTCAGTCGACAGATGATGCCACCATAAAACCTGTCACAATACCAAATACACTGATAAGGGAATTGAAATCAAAAATCGTTGGAATTTCGTACAAACTGTATATTAAACTTCCTGTTGATTACGATCCAAAAAAACAATACGATATTATTTTTCTGCTGGATCCAGAGTATTCTTTTGGTATAGCAGCAAACATTACTGATCATTTGGTACAGCGAAATGATATGCCGCCCGTGGTCCTTGTGGGGATAGGATATTCTGTTGATAACTATAAATTGAACCGGACTCGTGATTATACACCAACAAAGACATCAAAAGGTGGATACAGTGAAGAGATCATCTCTCACTCTGGTGGCGGAGAATCTTTTTATACATTCATCATTAGTGAGTTATTTCCATTTATTGATAGCAGTGTAGGGAAAGCGAAGACAAAAACTCTTGTCGGGCATTCTTACGGAGGCTTGTTTGCCTCCTGGATGCTTCTTGCAAAACCTTTTACATTCGATCGGCTTATTATTGTTAGTCCGTCCCTTTGGTATGATGAACAACTAATGCTAAAAGAAGCGGAAAGCAATGAACTTACCACGATACACTCAAAAGCTTATTTTACGACAGGGAGTTTGGAAGAAAAGCGAATGATTGGTGATCTGGTAAGACTTAAGGAAATTTTTAAAAGCCGTAATACTTCATTCGAGCATAAGATCGTAATTACAAGTGACGAGAATCACGATACGATATTTCCAACAGGATTCTCAAAAGGCTTACGCTACACTTTTGGACTTAAATAATCCTTTTATTTTTCGCAAGCTTATAACCTATCTTTTGTAACCTACTTCTTAATAACAATCTTCGTTGGATTACTTAGCTTCCAATCAATCCTGCTTTCATTAATATTCAAGCCCTTATTCACATATCCTTTCTTATACTCTTTCACCCTCGCTTCAAACTCAATAACAACCCCTTCCTTGCCCTCTTTCAATCCTGCATTTTGAAATCCTTTGGTGAATGAGAACCAGATATGGTCTGTGACGTGTATGTTTGTTTCAAGATCAGTGATAGAGTTTAATAAGATTGTTTCTTCTGAATAGCCTTTGAAGTTTGTTTTCTTGCCGATGCGGGCGAAAACACCGGAGAATTTTTTACGAATGCCGTTTTGTTTTGCTAACGCTTTTCTCATTGCAGGAACTCTATAGGTGCTACCTGTTTGTAGTAATACAGCTTCAAAGATTTGGACAAGCGCTGTAGGTGAAGCCTGATAAAAAATAGTTGGATGATAATTGTCATAAATTAAATAACAGGCCGCTCCTCTGGAACTATGTCAAATTATTAGTTCCGATTACTACAATCAGGTCGCGCCGCTGGGGCCCAAACACGACCTGTTAAATTTAAATCGTATAATTAAATTTAACAACTTGTAGTCTCTTATTTTCAAATCATCAAAATTTTTAAATTAGACTTTACTTCACATTCGATAGCCCTTAATTTATCTTCACAGATCGCGATCAATTGGTTAGCACGAACTACCTTCTCAGCAAGCGTATGCAACTTAATACTATCATCTTCCAGCTGATGAACCAGCTTCTCCAATTCATCGTACGCTTCGTTATAGGTCATCTTTTTCATTTTTCTCTTTTAAAATCACAGTGCTGCTGATTACTTCATTTTTAAGCAGTGTCTGAATAATAGAATCTACTTTTATTTTTTTAGGGTCGGTGATGATCTTGTTGTCGACCATCACAATGGCAAAGCCTTTCTTTAATATAGTGGAAGGACTTGCCAGCTTGACAAAGCGCTTCATTCGTGTGAGATCATTTTTTGCATCCTCAAGAAGCGCAGAAACATTATTAAAGAACCGTTCTTTTAAGGCAATCAGATTGTTTTCGAAATCAAGGTTATGGTCTACAATAAGCGAAGCAACTTTTGTTGGTGTTTTTTGCTGACGCGCCATCATGTCTGCAATGCTTGTATTGCGATCGTGGCCAATGCCCGTTATGATTGGCAATGGAAACCCGGCGATGTAGCGGCAGATCTCATAATGATCGAATGGCTTGAAATCAGTTTGCGAACCACCGCCGCGCACAATTACTACGACATCAAAATTCTCTTTCTGTGATTCAATTAAATGAAGCTGCTGAAGAATGAGCAAATGCGCTGTATCACCCTGTATTTGAGTTAGGAATTCCTTAATTACAAAACTATACCCATGTTTATTCCTTTCTGTCTCCTGCCGGAAATCGCGCTGACCATCGGAGTTAGGAGCAGTAATTAGTGCAATTCGTTTTATCAGAAGGGGAAACTGCAACGAATGATTGAATGTTCGGTAAGTTCCGTCAATTAAGCGAATGTTTTTTGGATTTTCATTGAGCAACCTGTCAAGCGTCTGCTGACGCTCCATCTCCAGGGTACCTAATGTATGTGCAAAATCAAGTTGAAGTGCTTCCAGGCTTAATCCAAACTTGGGATGAAATCTTACTCGTACAAGACACGTTATCTCAATCCCGTCAGCAAATTTTTGATTTGTGAATTTTTCAAAGTCTTCGATCTGACTGTAGTAAAATGACCAGAAAACTCCACGCACTTCCGTGATAATGTTATTTCCTTCTTTCTCAATAAACTTCAGATAACATCTTCTTGACGATTCCTGCTTCTTAACGTCGACGATCTGAGTGGTGACCCAAAACACTTCTCCCTCAAACCGATCCTGGATGGTTTCCTGGATGTGTTCAACGAGTTCAGAGAGTTTTATTTTTGGAAGAGGCATTGGGCAAAGATAATTCGTATGAGTGACGAAACGTAAATAGGTATGACGAATTACCTGATGAAATTAGTATGGAAATTTTTCCCGCAGATTCCCGCTGATCTAATGCTCAGATTTTCGCCGATCAATCCGCGTAAATCTGCGGGCATTTAATGTGCCACCGTTAAAGCTTTAGCGATACGCAGTTCGTGCTATCTGCCTCTTCGGCGAAGCGGCTTCGCGAAGGCGCAGAGGGAACTATTTGATACGGTAATCGAATCCATCTATATTATCATAAACACAATCAATTTGATTTATTATACATCTCTTCCCACCTTCGATCATTATTTCAATGAATCCTAACAAATAATCGATAAACGATGGAATCTATCAAACCTTCAAACTCAATACTGGCAGACGTGAACACGGGGGAAGCCCAGTGCCCGTTCTCCGGTGGAGCGCTTAAGCAAACAGCCGGCGGTGGCACAAGAAACCGCGACTGGTGGCCAAACTTGTTGAAACTAAACATCCTTCGCCAGTATTCTTCATTGTCCAATCCTATGGATAAGAAGTTTAGCTATGCTGAAGAATTCAAGTCACTTGATTTGAAAGTATTGAAAAAGGACATCTTTGATCTGATGACAACATCGCAAAGCTGGTGGCCTGCCGATTACGGTCATTATGGTCCGTTATTTATACGCATGGCATGGCACTCTGCTGGTACGTACCGTATTTCTGACGGTCGTGGTGGTGCTGGGTTTGGCACACAACGCTTTGCGCCTTTGAACAGCTGGCCTGACAATGCTAACCTTGATAAGGCCCGTTTGCTGCTTTGGCCAATCAAACAGAAATACGGAAAGAAAATTTCCTGGGCTGATCTTATGGTGCTTACCGGTAACTGCGCACTTGAATCAATGGGATTCAAAACATTCGGCTTTGCCGGTGGGCGTGCTGATGTGTGGGAAGCGGCAGAAGATATTTATTGGGGATCAGAAGGAGAGTGGCTTGGTGGTGACAAGCGCTACACAGGTGAACGTGATTTGGAAAATCCACTTGCTGCTGTGCAGATGGGATTGATTTACGTAAATCCGGAAGGGCCTAACGGAAAGCCTGATCCATTGGCTTCAGCAAAGGACATCCGCGAAACATTTGGTCGTATGGCGATGAATGATGAAGAAACGGTAGCACTTATTGCTGGTGGACACACATTCGGTAAGACACATGGTGCTGCTGATCCGGGAAAGTATGTAGAGAAAGAACCAGCAGGTGCTGGTATTGAGCAACAAGGTTTAGGCTGGAAAAATACATTCAACAGCGGTAATGGTGTCAATACAATTACCAGTGGACTTGAGGGAGCGTGGACTACGACACCAACTAAGTGGAGCCACAATTACTTTGATAACTTATTCGGATTTGATTGGGAACTATCAAAGAGCCCGGCTGGGGCTCATCAGTGGAAACCGAAAGGTGGGGCGGGCGCTGGTACGGTGCCAGACGCACATGATAAATCGAAAACGCATGCGCCAACGATGCTAACAACAGATCTTGCGGTGAAGCTTGATCCAATCTATGGACCGATCTCAAAACGATTCCATGAAAATCCTGATCAGTTTGCAGACGCATTCGCCCGTGCATGGTTTAAATTGACGCACCGCGACATGGGTCCGATCGTTCGTTACCTGGGAGCAGAAGTTCCTAAAGAAGAATTACTCTGGCAGGATCCAATTCCGGCTGTTACTGGAAAAGTAATTGATGCTGACGACATCACTGTATTGAAGAGCAAAATTGCCGCTTCAGGATTATCAGTTTCGGAATTGGTATCCACAGCATGGGCATCGGCATCAACGTTCCGCGGTTCTGATAAACGTGGTGGTGCAAATGGTGGACGTATTCGACTTGCACCGCAGAAGAATTGGGAAATAAACAACCCAACGCAACTCGCGAAAGTGATCAAGGCATACGAGGCCATTCAAAAAGATTTCAACACTAAAGGCACGACAGTATCAATTGCCGATCTGGTCATTCTTGGCGGAAATGTTGGGATTGAGAAAGCAGCGAAGAATGCAGGTCATGATGTGAAAGTTCCATTCACCCCGGGACGTACTGACACAACACAAGAAAAAACTGATGTGGTTTCGTTTGCCGTTCTTGAGCCGGGAGCCGATGGATTCCGTAACTACTTTAAACCAAGACATACCGCCTCAGCAGAAGATATGCTGGTTGATAAGGCACAATTACTGACGCTTACTTCACCTGAGCTGACGGCTCTTATTGGTGGTATGCGTGTTCTTAATACCAACTTCGATCATTCGAAGCATGGTGTGTTCACGAAACGTGTTGAATCACTTACCAACGATTTCTTTATGAACCTCCTTGATTTAGGCATAACATGGAAAGCAACTTCTGATGCTCAGAATGTATTTGAAGGTCGTGATCGTGTGACGGGCGAACTAAAATGGACAGGTACCCGTGTTGATCTGATCTTCGGTTCGAACTCTGAGCTTCGTGCGATCGCTGAAGTGTATGGTTCAAATGATTCTCAGGATAAGTTTGTACATGACTTCGTTACAGCGTGGGCGAAGGTGATGGATTTGGATCGGTTTGATTTGAATTGATTGAAGCTTAGTAGTTAATTGTATAATAGTTAATGGAGAGAGGTGGTTCGGAAACGGGTCACCTTTTTTTATCTCTATAACAAAATAACTATCACCCATCAAGATAGGTAAGTCACCAGTCCATATTTGCTGTATTGTCCATTCTCATTATCAAATCATTTGAAATTTTTTTTATGCTTGCTGTATCTTTAATAGCAGCCTTGTAAGTTCCGTCACATCCAACTTCCCACCCGACATCACCACCTCCTTCTAATCAACCTCTTTCCAAGCCTGTCATCCAGCATTACTGTTTGCATGCTTTGTGCAATACCAATTTCACGTAAGTATTTATTCGTATTCCCAACAGTGCAAATTATAATTCCATACTTCACTTTCATCTTT
>Ga0209511_1000451_pt1 | contig 42214 bp, 36 predicted proteins | sample SSSSmetaG_FD_184141 | JGI IMG/M metagenome (GOLD analysis project Ga0209511, IMG submission 184141) | Glacier valley bacterial and archeal communities from Borup Fiord, Nunavut, Canada, to study Microbial Dark Matter (Phase II) - ​SSSS... | ecosystem: Environmental > Aquatic > Freshwater > Ice >... | reverse complement strand
CACACCTTTCATCTCCTTGTAAGAATATTTAGTACTCTTAAATCTTACAAGATTTTTATTTCAAGGTGGTAAACTAATTCGCTAGCGAATCGGTTAAAAGTGGTTAACTATTATAATAGCGTTTACACTTTGCACAATAATCTATTTAAGTGGATTGTTTTAGAATACGAAGTGTATTTTAAGACAGTCTTTTTTGTTGGAATATTACTAGCAAAAACTGTCAAAATTATTTAAGAATTGTAAGATATTGCTTGTTTTTTACGACTAATATTGATATTATGTAATATAGAAGTAATATTTTTCTGGTGATCTAGTTTACATTTGTTTTTAATATTCTTTATGGTTAAGGAAGGTGGGTAAATAGATGGATACAAATGATAATAAAGATGATCAAGACACAAAGAATTCGTATATGGGGGAAAAACGAAAAGAAAAGATAGGGGAAGAGAAACTGATAAAGGATGAACCAAAAAAAGAAAAAATGGTGATAGAAAAGTCAATAAAGGAAAAGCCTTTGAAAGATAAAACATTGAAAGAAAAGCCTTTTAAAGAGAAAACATTGAAGGAAAAACCTTTAAAAAATAAAACATTGAAAGAAAAGCCTTTGAAAGAGAATGATCAAGAAAGAAATCCATTTCAAAGAATGATAGTATTTCTACATAAGTTATTGTTTCATATTTTAAATGGTGTGAAAAAATCGGCTTTATTTTTAGGTCAATTATTTCTTAATTTTAAAGATGCAATGAACCCGGATGCTATTCCCTATATAGAGGAGGAACACAAGAGAGGTAAGTTTTACAAATACACTCGTATATTTCGTAGTATTCGAACAAAACTAACGATATTCTTTATGGTTCCTGTTATTTTTATTATCATTTTAGGCATTAGTGCTTATACCAATGCTTCCAAAACAATTATTTCAACTTATACAGATGGAATCCTTACTACCATACATACGATAGGTGATTATTATAGTGTCATTGCTGATATTGATGTCAATGTAATTACAGAGACGACATCAGATTTAGAACTTCCGAATAATAGTATATTTGCTTTTGTATCTCCTGAAGGCAAAGAAATTACTGCAGAGGGTGACAGTACGGCGGCTTTGTTTATTGATAAATCCTATTATAAAAAGGCAGTAAGTGGTGAGGTCCATAGTGGACATGTTTTTATAAACTACAAGGGAGAAAAACATTTATTCATTTATGCAAAGATAGGTGATACAGGAGCAATGGTATGTGCCTTAATTCCATATTCTTATTTATCAAGCCAAACGAATTCTATTAAATACTTGACATTATTTATCGTATTAATCGCAGCAATCATTGCAGGATTTATTGGTATTTTTCTTGCGAATGGAATTAGTACTACGATTAGGAGGATTATTGGTGTTTTGACATTAACATCAAAAGGTGATTTTACAGTTAAAATTCAAACAAGAAGAAAAGATGAATTTTTAGTTTTATCTGAAAATATTAATCTCATGATTGGAAATATGAAGGATTTAATAGTTAATACGTCAGTGGTAGCAAAAACTGTAATAGATTCCTCTTATCAAGTAACTGATAATTCAAATCTTCTTTTATCAGCAGCAACGGATATTACTGCAGCAATTGGTGAAATCCAACGTGGTATTGAACAACAAGCAGATGATACAGAACTATGTCTAAAGCAAACCGATGAATTATCCAATAAGATTAATGTTGTACAGGAAAACTCAGTAGCGATCGGTATCATTGCATTAAATACGAAGAATGCAGTAAAGGACGGAATCTTTACCGTAGATGAGCTCAATGTAACTACAAAAGCGAATGTAGAAATTACCCAACAAACAATTAAAAACATCCAGGACCTAGAATTAGAATCAAAATCTATTGCAAAAATAATTACAGTTATGAATGGTATTTCAAAACAAACGAACTTGTTAGCGTTAAATGCTTCCATTGAAGCTGCAAGAGCGGGTGCTGCTGGAAAAGGCTTTTCTGTTGTAGCGGAACATATTAGAAAACTTGCAGAACAGTCGGTGAAAGCAGCAAATGAAATCAAGATGATTGTTAACAAAATCAACAAAAAAACAAGTGATAGTGTAACTACCGTAATTCAAGCAGAAACGATTTCTAGGATAACGGAAGTAAGTCTTAATAAAGTAATTGAATTATTTAATAATGTGAATATTCATGTAGATGATTTGGCATTAAGGCTTGAAAAGATATCAGAAGGAATCAATGATATCGAAAAAGCAAAGGTCGATACGTTAGCAGCAATTGAAAGTATTTCTGCAATAGCAGAAGAAACTTCGGCTGCTTCACAAGAGGTAGATGCAACTGCAATACAACAGTTGGAGTCTGTGACAAAATTAAATGATGCTGCAAAGATTCTAGAAGATAATGCTGGTAAACTGGAAGCATCAATACAATTATTTAAAACAAACTAAAAGGAGACTGTTATCAACTGCTTTCCTATAAAAGAAGATAGAAAGACTTCAATAAGGGGTCATTCTATCTTCTTTTTTGTTCATGCCATAGGTGCTTTAAGTTGTCGCTTTCTACTGGAAAACATAAAATAAGACTTGATTATTTTTATTATAACGATTATCATTATGTTTGTCTGATAAATCAGAAGAAACAATGGAGGGTAGCTATTATGAAAAGAATCAAAAAATCAAATGTACCAATACCTAAGGATGCAAAAGCCAAAAAATCAAAAAGCTTATTAATAGGAATCATCTTTGTTCTTGTTATATGCTTTACTGTACTTATTATTTTCATTGAAAATAACGGTGGTAAATTAACAATTAGCAATAAAACTGATCTTAAATTGGAATATGTGAAAATGAATTATGTATATCAAGAAGGTCCTTTATCGGATCCGTTATTATTTGAAAATATTAATCCAAATACAAATACTTTTAGTACGCTTGAAGAGATAGATTTTAATAATTTGAAGGCAAATCTAGAAGTTCGGTTTAAATTTGAAAATTATGATGAGATGTTTGTTGATGCAGGTTATTTTAATACACTCTTTGATGGTAATGTAAAGATTGTCTTTGCAGAGGCAGAAGGCGATAATCTTGTTATTAAGGTAAAGGCATCCAACGGGATCCTACCTTCTCCAACGATCGATTGTAATGAAGAATTTATCATTTATCTTTCAGAGGGATATGTAGAATAATATGATTCGATTTTATGGAGGATGAAAATATGATAAAATTATATGATAAAGGCGTATATTTGATCAATGGTACCGATATCATTGAAGAAAATATTGAGGTAGCACAGGCATTAGAAGCGAAAACAGGTAGGTCTAATATTCAAAAAGAAGATGCAAAACAAGGTACTATGGCTTACGAGATTTTAAAGAGTCACAATACTTCCGGTAATATGGATAAATTAAAAATAAAATTTGATAAATTAACTTCCCATGATATTACTTTTGTTGGAATTATTCAGACGGCGAGAGCAAGCGGGTTAATACAGTTTCCAGTTCCTTATGTCTTAACAAATTGTCACAACAGCTTATGTGCCGTTGGTGGTACGATTAACGAAGACGATCACATGTTTGGCCTGTCCTGTGCTAAAAAATATGGTGGAATTTACGTTCCTCCTCATCAAGCGGTAATTCATCAATATGCACGTGAAATGCTTGCTGCAGGTGGTAAAATGATCCTTGGTTCCGATAGTCATACTCGTTATGGTGCATTAGGTACTATGGCAATTGGTGAGGGTGGACCCGAGATTGTAAAGCAGCTTTTATCAAAATCATATGATATTAATATGCCACAGGTTGTAGGGGTTTATTTAACAGGAACTCTAAGGAAGGGCGTTGGTCCTCAAGACGTTGCACTTGCAATTATTGGTGCTGTTTTTGCGAATGGTTATGTTAATAATAAAGTGATGGAATTTGTTGGTGACGGAATTAAAAATCTTAGTGTAGATTATAGAATTGGCATTGATGTTATGACTACAGAAACAACTTGTTTGTCCTCTATTTGGACTACTGATTCTTCAGTGAAGGATTTCTACGAAGTTCATAATAGAAGAGAAGATTATATGGAACTTGCACCACAGTCGGTTGCTTATTATGATGGCATGATTTATGTAGATATGTCCGAGATCAAGCCTATGATTGCTATGCCATTTCATCCTAGTAATGTTTACACAATTGATGATCTCAATGCAAATTTATATGATATTTTGGATGAAGTAGAAAAGAAAGCACTCGTTAGCCTTGATAATAGTACAGTCAAATATACTTTAAAGGATAAAGTGAGAAATGGCAGACTCTATGTAGAACAAGGTACGATTGCCGGATGTGCGGGTGGTGGATTTGAAAATATCTGTGATGCAACGGATATCTTAGACGGTAAATTCATTGGTTCTGATGAATTCTCTTTAAGTGTATATCCTGCAAGTCAGCCTATTTTTATGGAACTTGTAAAGAACGGTTCTATTGCTAAATTAATGGCAACGGGTGCAACAATTCGAACTGCATTCTGTGGTCCTTGCTTTGGTGCAGGTGATGTACCTGCCAATAATTGCTTAAGCATTCGACATACTACTAGAAATTTCCCAAATAGAGAAGGTTCTAAGATCACGAATGGACAAATTGCATCCGTCGCTTTAATGGATGCTAGATCCATTGCAGCTACAGCTGCAAATAAGGGCTATTTAACCTCCGCAGAGAATATCGATGTAAACTTTACAAAACCAAACTATTTCTTTGATAGTAAAATATATGATAACCGTGTTTATAATGGTATTGGTAAAGCAGATCAATCACTTGAATTAAAATTTGGACCAGGCATTGTTGACTGGCCGGCTATGTCTGCGTTAAGCGAAGATATGATTTTAAAGGTAGTAACTGTCATTCATGACCCTGTTACAACGACAGATGAGTTAATTCCATCAGGAGAAACCTCTTCGTATCGTTCCAATCCATTAGGACTTGCTGAATTCACCTTATCGCGTAAAGATCCTGCATACGTAGGCCATGCAAAAGCGGTACAAAAAGGGGAGAAGGCAAGAATTGCTGGTGAGGATATCGTAGCAGCAAATAATGAATTAAAGAGTGTATATGATACGATTGCAACGAAGTTCACGATTGACGCTAGTGCAACGGAAATTGGTAGTGTTATTTATGCAGTAAAACCAGGTGATGGTTCTGCAAGAGAGCAAGCCGCAAGCTGCCAAAAGGTACTTGGGGGATTAGCTAACATTGCAAAAGAATATGCTACAAAGCGTTATCGCTCCAATTTAATTAACTGGGGTATGCTTCCTTTTTTACTCGATGGAGAGCATCCATTTGAAAAAGGGGACTATATCTTTGTAAAGGATATTAAGAAAGCAGTTGCTGAGAAGGTAACCGAGATAAAAGCGTATGTCGTTAATAATGATATGCAGGAATTTACTTTAAAGCTTGGTGAACTTACCGATGATGAACGAAAAATAATTCTAAAAGGTTGTCTCATCAATTTCTACAGAGGATAAAGAAAATATATATTTGGCGCCTAGAATAGTATGTTATGATTGCTCTAGGCGCTCTTTTTAGTACGTTGAACCAGAAGAATAGAGGAACCTTGTCTAAATATTTCTTGTTATATCTGAAAGAATATATTAGAATAGAATTGGTTGAATTTACATTACTATTAACACGATTGGAGAGAATTTGATGGCTACTATTATTGATGGGAAGAAAATATCTGCTGAAATGAAAGAAGAATTAAAAAAACAAGTATCAGAACTAGTGGAAAAAGGGATCCAGATTACCCTAGCAGTAATTCAAGTTGGTAATGATCCGGCTTCTAGTGTATATGTAGGAAATAAGAAAAAATCATGTGAATATATTGGTATACACTCGCTTTCCTATGAACTTCCAGAAAATACAACACAAGAGGAATTATTAAATCTTGTGAATGATTTGAATGCGAAAGCCGAAGTGAATGGAATCTTAGTACAGCTTCCATTACCGAAGCATATTGATGAAGATCTCATTATTAAAACCATAAAACCTGAGAAGGATGTGGATGGCTTTCACCCACAAAATGTAGGTGCTTTGAGTATTGGACAAAAGGGCTTTTTATCTTGCACTCCAGCAGGAATTATACAATTATTAAAACGTACGGGAATTGAAATCGCAGGGAAAGAATGTGTCATTATTGGAAGAAGCAATATCGTTGGAAAGCCAATGGCTCTATTAATGTTAAGAGAAGATGCTACCGTTACAATTTGCCATTCTAAAACAAAAAAATTACAGGAAGTAACGAAACGAGCTGATATATTAATCGTTGCAATTGGAAGACCTCTATTTGTTACAAAGGATTTTGTAAAGGAGGGTGCAGTTGTTATTGATGTTGGTATTCATAGAGATGAGAATAATAAGTTATGCGGGGATGTGGATTATCAGGATGTAATTAATAAGGTTAGCGCAATTACACCGGTTCCTGGTGGTGTTGGACCAATGACAATTGCAATGCTAATGAATAACTGTGTAGAATCTGTTATAGAATAAGAATGACATGGTGTTAGCTTGAGGTAATAGGAATACCACGTCAACTAAATGTTTATCATGGGGAGATTTATATGAAGTTGAATCATCAATTATTACTGAATGATAAAAAATTTAAGATAATTCAATGCGAAAATGAATACATAGTTCATCCAATCGCTTTCGGAATTATCCCAACGGCACAGAGCTTATCAGATCCTTTCTTTATTGGCACGTTTCAAATCAAGGGATTTCAGCTGTTATTATTACACTTAAATATACCTTCCGAGGGACTGTGTCCTGTAATTAATGGTGTAACTGCAAAATCAATAGAAACCATTGATGGTATGGAATTCAAACAATATTACGATATCAATCAACCGTTACACTATACAGGTTCCATAACGATAGCGGATGACTTTGTAAAGGATTACAGCATGAATGACACAGGACAAGCACCTTGTTTTTGTTATAAGTGCATATTAGAATTAATATTTGAGGATGGTATTTTAATCACAACGATTGACCATAGTAGAGATATGCTAAGAATTCGAAAAAATATCGAATTGGGTCTCCGAAGCTTAAGTAAAAAGCGTGATTTTAGGTGTATCGAGCATTTTATTAAGTCTACTTTCATTGGAAATTACAAACCTTTTTCTTCTCCAAAAAAAAGTAAAAAATATCTTAATAAAATGAAGAAACAATATAACAAAAAATAAGTTGCGGATTAGGGTTACTTATTTGTACAAAAATAAACGAATTATTTTCGCACGTGAATTCATGCTTTTGAGCATTTAATCACGCACGTTAATATATGATTAAGGAGATTTTTAATGAATATATTTTTTATTTCTCTAGGATGTGATAAAAATCTTGTGGATAGTGAGACTATGTTAGGCCTCCTAAGCGAGAACGGATATCAAATTACAAATGAAGCCGAACTAGCAGATATTATTATTATTAATACCTGTTGTTTCATTCACGATGCAAAGCAAGAAAGTATAGACACCATCTTGGAGATGGCTGAGTATAAAAAGACAGGTAAGTTAAAGGGTTTGGTGGTAACAGGATGCCTAGCACAACGATATAAGGAAGAAATATTAGAAGAAATTACGGAAGTAGATGCATTACTAGGAACAGCAAGTAATGAAGAAATCATCAATATCATTCAATCACTAACAGATGGAGAGCGCCATACTCATTTTAATGAGCTTGGTCAGGGCTCCGAGATAAAAGCAAAACGTATGTTAACGACAGGTGGTCATTTTGCTTATCTAAAAATCGCTGAGGGTTGCGATAAACACTGTACCTACTGCATCATTCCACAGATAAGAGGAAATTATAAAAGTGTACCTATGGATACTTTATTAAAAGAAGCCGAATATCTTGCAGAACAAGGAGTGAAAGAGCTTATCCTAGTGGCACAGGAAACTACTCTTTATGGAGCCGATATTTATGGTGAGAAAGCGCTTCCGAAATTACTTTCCGGGTTGTGTCAAATTGCTGGATTAGAATGGATTCGTATTCTGTACTGTTATCCTGAGGAAATTACGGACGAGCTAATTGATGTTATAAAAAAAGAACCTAAGATTTGTCATTATTTAGATGTTCCGATACAACATGCCTCCGATTCAATTTTAAAGCAAATGGGAAGAAGAACAAACAAGAACGATTTGATTCGTATTGTTACGAATTTAAGAAAGAATATTCCTGATATTGTACTTCGTACCACGCTTATTACCGGTTTTCCTGGTGAAACTGAGGAAAACCATGCTGAGCTTCTTGCGTTTGTCAAAGAGATGTGTTTTGAGCGTTTGGGCGTATTTACTTATTCGAAAGAAGAAGATACACCTGCAGCAAAATTAAAGCCTCAAATTACTGCGAAGGTGAAGAAGAATAGACAAAAGGAAATCATGGAGTTACAACAATCCATCGTATTTTCACAAACTAAAAACATGGTAGGCAGAACTGTTGATGTATTAATTGAAGGAAAAATCACGGAAGAAGAAAATGTTTATATTGGACGTACCTATATGGATGCGCCACAAGTAGATGGGTATATTTTTATTTCGTCAAGTGATGTACTTATTTCAGGTGATATTGTGAAAGCAGTAGTTACTAGTGCAAAAGATTATGACTTAATTGGAGAATTAGTGGAAGGGAGTGAGTTCTAATGAATTTACCAAATAAAATAACCATTTTAAGAGTCTGTATGATTCCTGTATTTTTAGTATTCTTATTAATACCAGAAATTGCATATGGAAACTATATTGCTGGTGGTATATTTGTGATTGCTTGTCTTACAGATGCACTCGATGGGTATATTGCAAGAAAATATAAGCTCATAACAAACTTCGGAAAGTTTATGGATCCACTTGCTGATAAACTTCTGGTATGCAGTGCGCTCATTTGCTTTGTTGAGTTGAAGCTTGTCGCTTCCTGGATTGTTATCATTATTATTTCTAGAGAGTTTATTATCAGTGGCTTTCGCTTGATTGCTTCTGATAATGGAATTGTGATTGCTGCCAGTTGGTGGGGAAAATTTAAAACAACATCACAAATGATCATGAGTATTCTCTTGATTGTTAATTTGGATTATGCTGTTTTTAATATTCTTGAGCAGATTTTTATCTACCTATCCTTGGTTCTTACTGTGGTTTCGCTAATTGATTATATGATCAAAAACAAGAAAGTACTGAAACAATAAGGAAACAAAAAGCAGGCTTGTAGAAGTGACAAAGAGGAATGGAATATAAATAGTACGAGTCTATTATAAGCCTCAGAGATTAAAGAAAGGTTGGCCAGTGGGCCAGCCTTTCTTTATGAGTAATGTGATGTGCTATCACGAAACTTGATATAGCATAAACCTTTCGGTCGGCCTGGTCGTATCGAATCAAAGGTTCACGCCAAAATCCATCTCTTTTAGCTAGAAAATGGGATCAATTATGATGATAGACTCGTGATATGATACAATCCTAATAGAACCTCAATAAAATTATTAATATTTTATATTGAAATTATTGTAAGATTATACTATTATATTCCTATATATGTAATTAAAAATCGTATTAAGGGGGATAATATATGAAGGTAAAATTATTTCTACTACTGCTGACCGTTTTTATTGTATTAATGTTTAGCTCATGCGCTCGTGAGGGTATATCGCAGGAAAAATATGACAATGTAGTTGCAGAACTATCAGATTCGCAAAAAAGATATGATGACCTAACCAAAGTCTACAAAGAAGAAAAGGAAAAGTGTGAAGAATACAAAGCGAAATATGATGAATACGAAGCTATTATTGAACCCTATAAGGATTTGGCCGAAGCCGATTTATTAGCAAAAACAAATGAAACTAATTTAAAGGCAAAAGAAGATCAAATAGAATTAGATGCAATAAAAGAACAGGAAGCAGTAGAAGCTGCAGCGCTAGAAGCGAAAGAAAATAAAGCTAGGGAAGCAGAAGAGAAAATTGGTTATAATACAGACATTACATATGATCAGCTTGCGAGAACTCCAGATGATTACATAGCAAAAAAGGTCATGTTTAATGGTCAAGTAATTCAAGTTATGGAAGGTGACGGTAGTACTCAGCTTAGGGTTACTGTTGATTCTGATTATGACCAAATATTATATGTTGAGTATGATAGTTCTATAATAGATTCTAGAGTGCTTGAAGATGATATTATTACAATTTATGGTGTCTCGTATGGGTTGTTAAGTTACGAATCAACCATGGGTGGTACTATTACTATTCCTTCTGTTCATGCTGATAAAATAGATCAATAATTTTAAATATAAATATTATCATTAAGTTAGTCGATTGTTTCTTATGAGTCAGTGTAATCGAAACCTATAATGCTTCAATGAAGCACTAGGTAAAATAAAGTTCTACATAAGCTGGAGAGAATCATATTTTATCCAATGATACTCTCCTTGCTTTTGCTTTTTTCAGGCTATTGGACACTATAATATTTTATTTGGAATATTTATTTTTAATTTGAATTGGTATATAATACTGTAAGGAATAAAAGTATCAGTTTATTTTGATTGAAGTTAAAATATCTAGCAATAATTTGGGTAGAATTATATCTTGTTATTACTGTTATATAGAATAAAGGAATTGAAGGAAGAAGGAAGCTTATATGGTTGTTGAATTAATAAGTGTCGGAACTGAGCTTTTGCTTGGAAATATTGTGAATACGAATGCTAACTATTTGTCTAGAAAATGTGCGGAGTTAGGGCTTTCTTTGTATTATCAAGTAACGGTGGGAGATAACGAGAGTCGACTCTCTGAGGCGATTGAGACAGCGCTTTTAAGGTCTGACGTTATTATACTAACAGGTGGTCTTGGACCGACCAAGGACGATTTGACGAAAGAAGTTACTGCGAAGGTTTTATCGCGCAATTTAGTAGAAGATGAACATTCGAGAGAAAGAATGATTTCGTATTTCAAACGAAGTGATTTTAAAAATATTACGGATAATAACTGGAAACAAACCTTAACAATTGAGAATTCTACTGTTGTAGACAACGATAATGGAACCGCGCCGGGTTATATTGTTGTAACCAAGGATAATAAGAGAATCATTTTACTACCGGGACCACCAAACGAAATGATACCAATGTTTCGCGATAGTATGTTTCCTTATTTGAGGAAGCTACAACCCAATGTATTCTTTTCTGAGATGGTAAAAATATGTGGTATTGGCGAAAGTATGGTAGAGACTAAGATATTTGATCTCATTAATAATCAAAGTAATCCGACGATTGCACCCTATGCTAAGGGGGGCGAGGTACACCTACGTGTAACAGCTGCAGCTGATAGTTTAGAGGAAGCCTCAAGTATGACTGAGCCAATTGTGAAGGAGCTGAAGAACCGCTTTCAATATCATATTTATACAACCAAGGAAGAAGAAACTTTAGAAGGTGTCATCGTTCATTTGCTTAAACAATATAAGCTAAAGCTTACTTGCGCAGAATCATGTACGGGAGGTTTGTTATCTGGGCGTATTATTAACGTACCTGGAGCTTCTGATGTGTTTAATGAAGGCTTTATTACTTATTCCAACGAAGCAAAGAGTAAGTATCTAGGTGTCAATGAGGCTACATTGTTGGAATATGGAGCTGTTAGCGAACAGACTGCCAAAGAAATGGTAATCGGTGCTGCAACTTCTACCGGTTCTAATGCTGCTCTAGCAATTACCGGGATAGCAGGACCTGATGGTGGTACAGAAGAAAAACCGGTAGGGCTTGTATATATTGGTTGCTATCTGGATGGAAAAGTTGTAGTTAGAGAATATAAAATCAAGGGAGACCGTCAAAAGGTAAGAGATTATAGCGTGATTTATGCACTTGATCTTTTAAGGAGATGTATTCTTGAAGATTACAAGAGCAAAATATAAAATCAACACTATAACAAGTATATTTTGTTTATAGTTACTAATATGGCTTATTAAAAGTCCTTCAATAACTGGATTTGAACCAGATATAATGATATACATTCAACGAACTCAATCGGACTCTTTATACTTGAATCAATATTTATTTAGCCAATTAATTGGACTCTTTATACTTGAATCAATATTTATTTAGCCAACTAATTGGACTTTTGAGCCTGTAACTAAATATTATTGGAATATGTTTGTATTTACCATAGAAATGACATAGTTATATTTTATTATTCAATTGTTGAAAAGATTATATTGAATTCAACAAGGAGGTAACTATACCCCCTGTTTTTAAGCCTGCCAAAGCGGGCGGATGGGAGCCAACTATGGAACATTCAAACAAGAAATTATTTTTTTCTATTGTTATTATCTTCACTTTACTCTTAACTGGGTGTAGTAAATTTCACTTTAACACTTTGGGAGATTCCGATAATCAAACCGAACCAACACAAGCCGTTGTACAAGAAGATGGAGACAGTGAGACTATAAATGGACAAGTAGAAGATTCTTTAAATGATGATTCCGTTGCAGAAGATAATGAACCAACGAAAAAATTAGAGGAACCAGGGACATCTAACAATATACAGCCAACAGCAAATACCGAATTAATGATTTATTCTATCAATGCCGATACCTTAGAAAAAGAAGCTGCAATAGCGCTCATTCCAAAGGGAAGCGAAATAACTCCTGAATTAATTGTAAATACTGTTGTTGAATCCATGGCAGATAAAACATTGATGATAGGAATTGATAGTGTTGAAACGAAGGATGATGCTATTATTGTTAGTTTCTCAGCTGATAAACCACCAGTTCAGGATGTTGGTGCTGGAGGATTAGAAGGATTTATTTTAGATGCAATTGCTCAAAGTTTACTTGAGAACCTAGATAATTACAGCAAAGTCATTTATCGAATTGAAGGCGGTGCTTATGTAACCGATCATATCGAATTAGGAATTGACGAAGTATATTTAGGAGATAATTAGGATATAAGAATGATGATAAGTAATCAATTTAGGTAATTGCGATACAAAGTTCTTATTTGTATTCGACAATTACCTAAATTTATGTTATCGTTTATAATAAATATAATGGAAAGAGTTTCAGGTGATGGTATGAGCAAGGTATTCGTTGTTGGCGGCGGAGCTGCCGGAATGTTAGCAGCTATCGTTGCAGCAAGAAATGGACATAAAGTTGAGATATTTGAAAAAAATGAAAAGCTTGGGAAAAAGCTTTTTATTACTGGTAAGGGCAGATGCAATCTTACAAATGCTTGCGATAAGGAAAACTTTTTTGAAAATATAGTTACTAATCCAAGATTTTTGTATAGTTCCTTTCATCAATTTAATAATTATGATACGATTGATTTTTTTGAACAACTAGGGTTACCTACGAAAATAGAACGTGGAGAACGAGTATTTCCGGAATCAGACAAGTCCTCTGATGTTATAGCTGTCTTAAAACGTGAATTAGAACAACTGAATGTTATCATTCATTATCATAGTGAAGTTATCAAGATAATTACAAAAGATGAATGCTTTCATGGATTAAAGGTTAAAGGAACTTCAAATGAAATGGTTGGAGATGCAGTCATTGTAGCAACGGGCGGGCTTTCTTATCCAATCACAGGTTCTACTGGTGACGGTTATCATTTTGCAAAAGAAATGGGACATACCATTACGGATTTAAGTCCATCGTTGGTTCCAATCCATCTGAAGGAAACCTATGTTAAGGATTTGATGGGTTTATCCTTGAAGAATGTACGTGTCTCAATCAGTAATGAGCAGAAAGAAATCTTCGGTGATTTTGGAGAAATGTTATTTACCCATTTTGGAGTAAGCGGTCCTATTATCATAAGTGCAAGTAGTTATATTCTACCTTATTTACAAAAGAATGAAGGAGAACTTACACTTAGTATTGATCTAAAACCTGCTTTATCTGAAGAACAATTGGATGCCCGCATATTACGTGATTTTGAAGAGTATATCAATAAACAATTTAAAAATTCATTAGGTAAATTATTACCGCAAAAATTAATTGATATTATTGTTAGCTTAAGCAGTATTGATCCGGAGAAGAAAGTAAATTTAATCACAAAAGAAGAACGTCATAATTTAGTGTTAATCTTAAAAAATATGAAGTTTCATATTACAAGATTAGGGGAATATAAAGAGGCAGTCGTTACAAAAGGTGGAATTAATTTGAAAGAGATAAATCCTTCTACGATGGAATCAAAACGAATGAAACAGGTTTATTTTATTGGAGAAGTTTTGGATCTGGATGCATTAACAGGCGGATTTAATTTACAAATTGCATGGTCGACTGCCTACATGGCGGGGATGGCTATAGAATAATAGATAAGTACTAAGATTAAATTGGAGGAATTCATAATGACACATTATAGCATAGCAATTGATGGACCAGCTGGTGCTGGAAAAAGCACCATTGCAAAAAGTGTAGCAAAAAATTTGGGTTTCATCTATGTAGATACCGGAGCAATGTATCGTGCGATGGGATTGTATTTCTTGAGACATTTCATTGACGCTTCTGATACAATAAAAATTGAAGAGGCATGTAAAGAAGTGGATGTTACCATTGAATATAAAGATGGTGAACAGATCGTGGTCCTAAACGGTGAAAATGTGAATGGTTTTATTCGTACTGAAGAAGTTGGTAATATGGCATCTATAACCTCTGTCAATAGGGCAGTCCGTCTTAAATTAGTAGAGTTACAGCAAAGCTTGGCAAGTAAAACAAACGTGGTTATGGATGGAAGAGATATTGGTACCTATGTTCTTCCAAATGCAAGTCTAAAAATATATCTTACAGCGAGCTCATCGGAACGTGCAAATAGAAGATGGTTGGAGCTCACAAGCAAAGGAATTCCAAGTAATTCAGATGAAATAGAAAAAGATATTATTGAACGTGATCACAGGGATATGACCCGCGAATTTGCTCCACTACGGCAAGCAGAGGATGCTATCTTAATCGATTCCTCCAACATGACAATCGTAGAAGTTATCAAAACAATTATGGATTATTATCAAAAAATCTGATATTATAAAATACAGGAAAATACTAGTAAAGGAAGTTGATCTGATTGAACGTAACCGTTGCAAAGAGTGCGGGATTTTGCTTTGGAGTAAAAAGAGCTGTCGATCTCGTGTATGAAGAGGTTAAAAAAGGCGATAAAGTATATACCTTTGGTCCAATCATCCATAATGATGAAGTCGTTGACGATTTAAATAGAAAAGGCGTCGAAGTCATCGAATCATTAAAAGAATTAAAAAAGGATGCTGCGGGTACAATAATCTTACGCTCCCATGGTGTTTCAGAACAAATATATCAAGAATTAGCTTCTTATCATTTGAATGTAATTGATGCAACTTGTCCCTACGTATTAAAAATTCATAAGATAGTAAAAGAACAAAGTGGGAATGGTCGTCATATTATTATTATCGGCAATCGTTCTCATCCGGAAGTTGAAGGAATCACAGGTTGGTGCAAAAGTGCTTTTACTGTGATAGAAAATGCAGAAGAAGCCCAAGAATTAGGCCTTCCCATTGACTATAAATTGTGTATTGTATCCCAGACGACATATAATTACAAGAATTTTCAAGAATTAGTTGAAATTATTTCAAAAAAGGGTTATGATATACTTGTTTTAAATACGATTTGCAATGCCACCGAAGAAAGACAGACAGAAGCTTATCAATTAGCAAAGGAATCCGATGCTATGATTGTGATTGGTGGAAAGCACAGCTCGAATACGAGAAAGCTCTACGAAATTAGTAAAAAAGAATGTGAAAATACTTACTATATACAGAAACTTATTGACCTGGATTTAAATAATTTTAAATCTTATCGAAACGTAGGTATTACCGCAGGGGCTTCGACCCCAAACAATATTATCAAGGAGGTTCATACCAGTATGTCTGAAAAGAGTTTTGAACAATTATTGGAAGAAGAAAAAGTAGTAAGAATACACAACGGTGATGTTGTAGAAGGAATTGTATTAGGTGTAAAAGAAGATGAAATCATCTTAAATATAGGCTATAAGTCCGAAGGAATTATCACCCGTAGCGAATACACTAATACACCTAATATTGACTTAAGAACAGTCGTTAGTGTAGGCGATGCAATGCAAGCAAAAATACTTAAAGTAAATGATGGTGAGGGACAAGTTGCATTAACTTATAAGAGACTTGCTGCAGAAAAAGGAAATAAGAAATTAGAAGATGCATTTAATAACAAAGAGGTATTAACTGCTAAAGTTGCTGCAGTACTTGATGGTGGTTTAAGTGTTATTGTTGACGAAGCAAGAGTATTTATACCTGCTAGCCTTGTATCCGATAGCTATGAGAAAAACTTAGCAAAGTATGCAGGACAAGAAATTGAATTTGTAATAAGCGAATTCAATCCAAAGAGAAGAAGAATCATTGGTGATCGTAAACAAATCTTAATGAAAACTAGAGCTATATTACAAAAAGCATTATTTGAGAAAATTACGGTTGGCATGACAATTGAAGGTACTGTTAAGAATATTACAGACTTTGGTGCATTCATTGATCTTGGTGGAGCAGATGGTCTTCTTCACATTTCTGAAATGTCTTGGGGCAGAGTTGAAAATCCTAAGAAGGTATTTAAGATTGGCGATGTTGTAACAGCTTACATTAAAGATATTCAGGGCGAAAAAATTGCACTTAGCCTAAAGTTTGATAAAGAAAATCCTTGGACAAACGCTGCAGAAAAGTATGCAATTGGAAATGAAGTAACTGGTAAAGTTGCTCGTATGACCGATTTTGGCGCATTTATTGAACTTGAGCCTGGTGTTGATGCACTTCTTCATGTATCTCAGATTTCTAAAGAACATGTAGAAAAGCCTTCTGATGCACTTAAAGTTGGACAAGAAATCACTGCAAAAGTTGTAGATTTTAATCAAGATGATAAGAAAATCAGCTTAAGTATCAAAGCACTTGAAGCTCCAGCAAAAGAAGAAGAAGTAGTAGAAGAAGTAGTAGTAGAAGAAGTAGAAGTAGCTACAGAGGAGTAACATTCTGCGAAGAGTAATATTCTGCGAAGAATAGCATTCTGCGAAGAGTAACATTCTGCGAAGAGTAACATTCTGAGAAGAATAACATACAACAAATGAGGAGATACGAACTTGACTGATAGTTATGAAGTATTTAAGCAAGCCATATTGGAATTAACAAAAGTTGACTTGAATTTTTACAAAGAGCGTCAGATGAAGAGACGTATTGATTCTTTGATTTCAAAATATGATATTACAACCTATGTAGGTTATGTAGTAAAACTTAAATCTGACAAAGTAGCTTTTGAGGAGTTCATTAATTATATAACGATTAATGTATCTGAGTTTTATCGGAATCCGGAACAATGGCTCCTTTTAGAAAAAGAAGTGTTTCCTTATTTGTTTGATAAATTCAATAAAAACAGTTTAAAAATTTGGAGTTCTGCATGTTCTACGGGTGAGGAACCATATTCTCTCGTAATGCTGCTCTCAAAATTTCTTCCACTTAACAGAATAAAGATTATTGCGACGGATATTGATAAGCGAGTGCTAGCACAGGCAGCTACAGGTCTTTATCATGTAAAAAGTTTAAAGGATTTGCCGGCGGAGTTTATAAATCAATATTTCGTAAAAGTCAATGATAGAACATATCAAATTACGGATGCAATCAAATCATGTGTTGAATTTTTACCACTCAATTTATTGAAGGATCATTATCCCTCTGATTGTGATTTGATTATATGCCGTAATGTGTTAATTTATTTTACGGATGAGGCGAAGAATAAAATCTATACTGGTTTTAATGCTGCATTAAAAAAAGAAGCACTTTTATTTGTTGGAAGTACGGAACAAATTATTCAGCCACAGCAATTTGGCTTTCAAAATTACAAATCTTTCTTTTATAAAAAATCATAATATTATCCAAAGACAAGAACGGGTTGTTGCAAAACTCATAGTCTACATCACTTGAGGGAGAACATACACTGAATTTAGATATATTCAGTGCATGTTCTCCCTCAAGTTCTTTCCTCTTTCCGTTATGCAATCGCCCCTTTCTTTATTTTTCGTAAAATGTGGTTGATTTTTAGAAAAATATCGAGTATATTGATTTATAGGTGATAGCCTACCACTGTTCTTACGTCTTAAATTATTGTAAGTGTAGGTAATATATGGCGCATGAAAGAGTGTGCAGATAGGAGTTCTATGCAAAAAACAATAACGGTTGCAGTTGATGCAATGGGTGGTGACAATGCTCCACATGAGATTGTTAAAGGGGCCGTGAATGCAATTTGCGACAGAAAAGACATCAAAGTTATTTTAGTTGGTAAAGAGGATTTGATTCAAAAAGAACTATCTCAATATAACTTTGATAAAGAATGTCTTGAAGTTGTAAATGCAGAGGATATCATAACAAACTGTGAAGCTCCTGTTATGGCAATCAGACGTAAAAAAGATTCCTCTATCGTAGTTGCATTAAACCTAGTAAAAAAAGGCGAAGCAGATGCATTTGTTTCTGCTGGAAGTACCGGTGCTGTTTTAGCCGGTGGTCAGCTCATCGTCGGAAGAATGATGGGGGTGGAACGACCTCCACTTGCGCCTGTGATTCCTACCATGAATGGTGTATCTTTATTAGTGGATTGTGGCGCAAATGTAGATGCAAGAGCTTCTCATTTAGTTCAATTTGCAAAGATGGGTTCCATCTACATGGAGAATGTAATTGGTATTAAGAATCCCAGAGTAGCCATCGTTAATATTGGCGCAGAAGAGGAAAAAGGAAATATGTTAGTAAAAGAAGCCTTTCCTCTTTTAAAGAACTGTAATGAGATTAATTTTATTGGTAGCATTGAAGCAAGAGAAATTCCCTATGGAGGCGCAGATGTCATAGTCTGTGAAGCTTTTGTCGGTAATGTAATTCTTAAACTTTACGAAGGACTTGCTTCAGCTCTTATTGGAAAGATTAAAGAAGGACTCATGAGTACAACGAAGAGTAAGATCGGTGCTCTCCTTTGTAAATCTGCACTGAAGAAAACAGTGAAGGATTTTGATGCTTCAAAGTATGGTGGTGCACCACTACTTGGTTTAAATGGATTAGTTGTCAAAGCACATGGCAATTCAAAGAGCAATGAGATACGTAATTCGATTATCCAGTGTGTTACTTTTACGGAGCACAATATGAATGAAAAAATTAAAGAGAACATAATTAAGAGTGAATAATTAAATAATGAATAATAACAGAAAGTGAAAGGTGATTGATTATGGAATTTGAGAAATTACAAAAAATTATTAGCGAAGTATTAAACGTAGGTGAAGATGAAATTACAATGGAGACAACTTTTGTAGATGACCTAGGAGCTGATTCATTGGACATATTCCAGATTATTATGGGTATTGAAGAAGAATTTGATATTGAAATTGCAAATGAAGAAGCAGAGAACATTATCACTGTTTCTGATGCTATCGATCAAATTAAGAATGCTCTTAATTAATGTACATTTGCTAAGATGGTTTGTATCAGTGCTGATAAAAAGCCCTGTGAATAAGGCGTGCCTTATTTTATTGGGCTTTTCATATACACCTCCATTACAGCGATTGGGGCTGTAACATTAAGCAGTCCAGAAAGGAGTTTGCTTTGAGAACGATTAAGAGTTTCCAAAATTCGCATAAAGTGCTTGAAAGCAGAATGAAGTATCAATTTACTGATTCTGAGTTACTGTATCATGCATTGACACATAGTTCGTTTTCAAATGAAAGGCGAATGAGTAAGGAAAAGAATAATGAGCGTCTTGAATTTTTAGGAGATGCCGTATTGGAACTTGTTACCAGTGAATTTGTGTATACGGAATATGCCAGCCTGCCGGAAGGTGAGTTGACAAAGCTGAGAGCGAGTATTGTTTGTGAAAAGACACTTTCCTATTGTGCAAGAGATTTACAAATTGGTGAGTCTTTATTACTTGGAAAAGGAGAAGATATTACCGGTGGAAGGGAACGGGATTCTATTCTATCCGACGCACTGGAAGCAGTAATTGGTGCAATTTATTTAGACGGTGGTTTTACTAATGCAAAAGAGTTTATTCGAAATTTTATTTTAGCGGATATTCAACACAAAAAACTCTTTTTTGATAGCAAGACTATCTTACAGGAAATTGTTCAAAATGAATACAAGGAAAAGATACATTATAAATTAATATCGGAAGATGGACCTGATCATAATAAAACATTTTCCATTGCCCTCTATGTTGGAGATAATCAAATTAGTTCGGGTGTTGGCAGGACAAAAAAAGCAGCTGAGCAAGAGGCTGCTTATCAAGCAATACTTAAATTGCAAAAGAATAGCGAAATCAAAATACAAAATTAAAATAGGTTAGGTATGGAGGTTACAATGTATTTAAAAAGTATAGAGGTACATGGCTTTAAATCCTTTGCTAATAAGATTTTGTTTGAATTTCATGATGGCATTACAGGTATTGTTGGCCCCAATGGCAGTGGTAAGAGCAATGTTGCTGATGCAGTACGATGGGTTCTGGGTGAACAAAGCGCTAAACAGCTTCGTGGAGCTAAGATGGAGGATGTTATTTTCTCGGGAACGCAGTCGAGAAAACCGTTAGGGTATGCTTATGTTGCTATTACTTTGGACAATTTGGATCATAAACTTCCAATTGAATTCGAAGAGGTTACGGTAGCAAGGCGTGTTTATCGATCGGGAGAAAGTGAATATTTAATTAACGGGTCTACTTGTCGCTTAAAAGATGTTCAAGAAATGTTTTTTGATACGGGAATTGGCAAAGAAGGGTATTCCATTATTGGCCAGGGTCAGATTGATAAGATTTTGAGTGGAAAGCCGGAGGACCGAAGAGAGCTGTTTGATGAGGCGGCCGGCATTGTAAAATTCAAAAGAAGAAAGTATGCTGCAGAGAAGAATTTAAATGAAGAAAAACAGAACTTATATCGAATTTCAGATATCATAGGCGAGCTTGAAAAACAGCTTGCACCATTAGAAAAGCAATCTGCGTCAGCAAAGATTTATCTGAAACTGAAAGAAGAATTAAAAAGCTTAGATGTAAACCAATTTTTAATGGAGTATGAGAAGCTTCATGTTTCAAAGGAGCAGCTGAATGAAAAATTATCAATTGCAACCGAAGGGTTTGAACAGTCGAAAGAAGATTATGAGAATACAAAAGAGGAATACATACGGCTTGAAAAGCAACTTGAAGAATATGATTTATCTTTAGAAGAGGATAAAACTAGTTTCAATGATTATAAGCTGAGAAAAGAAAAATCAGAAGGTGAAATTAAGGTTCTACAGGAACAAATCAGTGCGATTCACCAAAATGACGAATATTATCAAAGCAGAATTCATGCAATTAATCAAGATATCCAAGTGAAAAAGGCGGATGAGGAAAATTATTTATCAGAAAAGAAGATAATTGATGATAAACGGTCTAAACTCGAGAATGGCATCACGATTGCACAAGTAGAATTAAATAAAATCAAGGAAAATATCAGCATGTACTCCAGAGAAATGGAAGAATGTAATAATGGTATTTTTCAGTATTTAAATATCAATTCTGGCATAAAGAGTAATATGCAGCGTTATGAAATGATGTTGGAACAAAATATGTTTCGTAAGGCTGAATTAAATCAAAAATTGATTAAAAATAAAAGTGAAGATAGTCTTTATATGGAATCCATTTCTTCTCTAGAACATAAGTTAAACGATATCTCCAATGAAATCATATACCAAAGCAATCATAATAATGCATTGGAACAAGAAATTTTGGATAAGCAGTCTACGATTGATTCTTTAACAAAAGAGTATAATGATATCTGGCATCACTATTCAAGTGAAAAGTCTCGACTAGAATCCTTGATAAATTTAACGGAACGTTATGATGGATATGGCAATAGCATTCGAAAAGTCATGGAACAGAAGACGCAGTCGCCTGGTATTGTTGGTGTTGTAGCGGACATTATTAAGGTTGATAAAGCCTATGAAACTGCCATTGAAACTGCACTTGGTGGTACCATCCAAAATATTGTTACCTCCGACGAAGCAACGGCTAAGAAATTAATTTCCTACCTAAAGCTAAATAAATTTGGTAGAGCAACCTTTTTGCCACTTACTAATATTTCATCAAACGCAATTACACAAAATGACAAAGTGTTAAAAGAAGAAGGTGTGATTGGCGTTGCAAGTGATTTAGTAGAAGCAGATTCTAAATTTCATGAATTAATAAGCTATTTACTAGGAAGAATTATTGTAGTTGATCATATTGATCATGCTACTGCCATTGCAAAAAAATATCATTACACGTTACGATTGGTTACAACGGAAGGGGAATTATTAACTCCAGGCGGTGCTATTTCAGGTGGAGCCTATAAAAATGCCAGTAATCTTCTTGGTAGGCGTCGAGAAATTGAAGAACTCGAAGAGCGTGTGGTTTCACTAGAACAAGAAACCCAAGAACTTTTATGTAAAAAAGAAGAAGAAAAAGAAAATAAAGTCAATCTTCGACTTAGCTTAGATAGTATGAAAGTAACTCTTCAAGCTAAATTTCTAGAGCAGAACACCATAAAAATGAACTTGAATCAAGAACTATCTAAAAAAACAGAGGCGGAAGCAGTCTTTACAGAATATGCAAATGAATTGAAAGAAATTGAACTACAAGCAAAAGATTTAAAGGACAATATAAGTAAATTAGAAGCTTCCTTACTTCAAAATAGTGAAAAGAGCAAGGAAAGTGAAACACAAATTGATGCTTTGACAAAACATTTAGAAGATAATCGCGTACAAGAGCAACTCGCTACCGAAAAAACTTCGGCGTTAAAAATGGATTTGTCCTCTTTAGAACAGAATAATCTTTATATATTTGAAAATAGTAAGCGTGTGAGAAGAGAAATTGAAAAGTTTTATGAAGAGGATAGGACGTTAAAGTCAGACCTGCAGAAATCTTACGGGTTGATAGGCGAAAAGCAGCAAATAATTGTACAAACAGAAAGTTTAATCGAAACCTATCAACTTACTATTTTAGAATTGGATGAGAGAATTAAAGATCATAATAGTAAGAGGGATAAAATTAATACCATCCATAAAAATTTCTTCACCAAGCGGGAAGAACTTTCAACTAGAATGAATGAACTCGATAAAGAATGTTTTCGCTTGAACGGGCAAATGGATAAGCTTATGGAGCAATCTGATTTGTTGATGAACTATATGTGGGAGGAATATGAACTTACCTACAATACCGCAGCTGCAATTAATGTTGATCTTAATATGAGTTCAGCCCAAACCAAGAAAGCAATAGGAGATATCAAGAGTAGAATCAAGGAACTTGGTGATGTAAATGTCAATGCAATTGAGAATTTCAAGAGTCTGACAGAACGCCATGATTTCTTAAGGACACAGAGAGATGATTTAATTAAGGCGGAAGAAACCTTACTTGAAATAATTAAGGAATTAGATGCAGAGATGCGTAAGCAATTTGTAGAGAAGTTTGATGCCATAAAGGAGCAATTTGATATTGTATTTAAGGAATTATTTGGTGGTGGAAAAGCAGGTCTCGAATTAACAGAGCAAGAAGATATTCTTGAGGCTGGTATTCGTATTAATGCGCAACCACCAGGTAAAAAATTACAGAATATGATGCAGCTCTCAGGAGGGGAAAAAGCTTTAACAGCCATCTCATTATTGTTTGCAATACAAAATCTAAAGCCTTCTCCCTTCTGTCTTTTAGATGAGATTGAAGCGGCATTAGATGATTCTAATGTAAAACGTTTTGCAAAATATCTTCATAAATTAACAAAAGATACACAGTTTATTATCATCACACACAGAAGAGGAACCATGGCCGCTGCAGATATGCTATATGGCATTACGATGCAAGAAAAGGGTGTTTCCGCATTGGTATCGGTTAGTTTAATTGAAAATGAGTTATCATAGAATTCGGTTTCATCGAATTCTAGAGAATATGAGAATGAACTGCAGTGGGATTCATTCCCATATCCTCAGGTTGTTGCCAGTAGCCTTTAAGTCACAAGGCGGACAGCTTGCATTAATTTAAATTGTAATTATATTTTTGGTGTTCTTATTTGTGCACATGCAAGTTTTTGAATTAGATATTAAGTAAGAAGACAGGAGTTTCATATGGGAGAGAACAAAAAAGGTTTTTTTAGTAGGCTGGTTCAGGGATTATCAAAGACAAGAAATAGTATTATTTCCGGTATTGATTCGATTTTTAGTGGTTTTTCTAGTATTGATGATGAGTTTTATGAGGAATTGGAAGAAATACTAATTCTTGCTGATTTAGGAATTAATACAACGACCTCAATTCTAGATAGCTTAAGAAAAAAGGTTAAGGAAAACAAGATTAAGCAACCGAGTGAGTGCAGAGAACTGCTAATTAATAGTATCAAAGAACAAATGCAATTAGGCGAGACCGCTTATGAATTCGAGAATAAAAAATCTGTTCTATTACTCATTGGTGTCAATGGAGTTGGTAAGACTACCTCCGTTGGTAAGCTAGCGGGTCAAATGAAGGAGCAGGGCAAAAAAGTAATGGTAGCCGCTGCTGATACCTTCCGTGCAGCCGCAATTGAGCAGCTCACCGAATGGGCGCATCGCGCGAATGTTGATATCATTGCTCAAAAAGAGGGTTCGGATCCTGCTGCTGTAATTTTCGATGCAGTAACTGCAGCAAAAGCCCGAAATGTGGATGTACTAATATGTGATACAGCAGGACGTCTTCATAACAAGAAAAATCTGATGGAAGAGTTACGAAAGATAAATCGTGTTATTGACCGAGAATACCCAGATGCATATCGAGAAACTCTCGTTGTATTAGATGGCACCACTGGACAAAATGCTCTTGCACAAGCAAGAGAATTTAATGAAGTGGCTGAAATCACAGGAATCATTTTAACAAAACTAGATGGTACTGCAAAGGGTGGAATTGCAATCGCAATTCAATCGGAGCTTGGTATTCCTGTTAAATATATTGGCATTGGAGAAAAAATTGAAGATTTACAGAAATTCAATGCAGAGGATTTTGTAAATGCATTGTTTCAAAAAAAAGAATAGGTACGTGCGTGTAGAACACGCAGATGGGAGCAAAATATGATGACCTTAGATAAGTTTGAAGAAGCTACAGAAGCGGTGAAAAGAGTAATAATTCGTACCAAGCTGATTTATAGCGAATATTTCTCACAAACAACCGGAAATAAAGTGTTTTTAAAACCTGAAAATATGCAATTTACCGGTGCCTATAAGGTACGTGGTGCTTATTATAAAATCAGTACTCTGTCTCAGGAAGATAGAGATAAGGGACTGATTACTGCTTCCGCAGGAAATCATGCGCAGGGCGTTGCTTATGCGGCTAAGCTTTATAATGCGAAAGCGGTTATTGTAATGCCAACTACGACACCACTGATTAAGGTAAACAGAACGAAAAGCTATGGCGCTGAAGTATTGCTGTATGGTAGTGTGTATGATGAAGCCTGCCAATATGCCTTGGAACTTGCGAAGGAGCATGGATACACCTTTATACATCCATTTAATGATGAGGTAATTGCCACTGGACAAGGAAGTATTGCCATGGAAATCTTTAAGGATTTACCAACGGTAGATATTATTTTAGTTCCAGTTGGGGGTGGTGGATTACTAGCGGGTGTTGCAACCCTAGCGAAGCAATTAAATCCGAATGTCAAAATCATTGGTGTAGAACCTGCAGGTGCTAACTGTATGCAGGAATCGTTAAAAGCTGGACATGTAGTAACCCTTCCGAATGTTGAAACAATTGCAGATGGTACAGCCGTAAAGACACCTGGTGACATTATATTCCCATATATTCAAAAGTATGTGGATGAGATCATTACGGTCGAAGATCAGGAATTAATCGTTAATTTTCTTGATATGATTGAAAATCATAAAATGGTAGTTGAAAACTCAGGACTTCTTACCGTAGCAGCGCTCAAGCATTTGAACTGTAAGGATAAAAAAGTAGTTTCCATTCTAAGCGGTGGCAATATGGATATCATTACTGTTGCCTCCATTGTGCAACATGGTTTAATCCAAAGGGGTCGTGTCTTTACTGTCTCGGTTTTACTTCCAGACAGACCGGGCGAACTTGTCAATGTTGCTAGTATAATTGCAGAGAAAAAAGGTAATGTTATTCGACTTGAGCATAATCAATTTGTAAGTATCAATCGAAATAGTGCAGTGGAGCTTACGATTACCATGGAAGCATTTGGTCATGAACATAAGAATGAAATCGTACAAGCACTAATAGAGCATGGTTACAATCCTAAGATTGTTGGTTCGACGAGCCTTTATCAATAAAGAATGTCTCTTTTCACAAAAACAAAAAATATTTTTATGAATTATTACGGCGCTTGGGCTATTTACTATTATTCCTAGTATTGTTATAATAAGAATATCTTTATATTCTGTTATTCTAACAATCGTAATTTTCAATAAACAATCTTATGTTACTTATCATGTACAAATGAATTCACGCTTGGTAATAATTATTAAAATAAATAATTTAAATTATTTATTTTAATGGGACATCGTACGTCTATGTATTGTGTTAAGCTAATCGTAATAGTTGATGATACTGATATAATCTTTATTAACAGTAAAATGATGTTGACATCGTATGATAAATCAGTTATTATCAACATAAGAACATAAGTTCGTATTCAGAAGGAGAATGAGAAATGGCAAAGGATGATAAAATCAGAGCATTAGAATCTGCATTAGCACAGATTGAAAAACAATATGGCAAAGGTTCCATAATGAAACTTGGCGATAAAGGTAACCATATGAATGTTGAGACAGTTCCTACAGGTTCCATTAGCTTAGATATTGCACTTGGTTTAGGTGGTATTCCAAAGGGAAGAATTGTAGAAGTTTATGGACCAGAATCTAGTGGTAAGACAACGGTAGCACTACATATGATTGCTGAAGTTCAGAAAAAAGGTGGCATTGCTGGATTTATTGATGCAGAACATGCTCTTGATCCCGCTTATGCCAAGCATATAGGTGTAGATATTGATAACTTATATATCTCTCAACCAGATAACGGAGAGCAAGCTCTTGAGATTACAGAGACAATGGTACGTTCTGGTGCGATTGATATTGTAATTATCGACTCTGTAGCAGCTCTTGTTCCAAAAGCCGAGATTGATGGAGATATGGGTGATTCTCATATGGGTCTTCAAGCAAGGCTTATGTCACAAGCTCTTAGAAAATTAACTGCAGTCATCAGCAAATCCAATTGTATTGTAATCTTTATCAATCAGCTTCGAGATAAGGTTGGAGTTATGTTTGGAAGCCCTGAGACAACCACAGGTGGGCGTGCACTTAAGTTTTATGCCTCCATTCGTTTGGATATTAGAAGAATTGAAGCCATAAAACAAGGTGGAGATATTGTTGGTAATAGAACTCGTGTTAAAGTTGTTAAGAATAAGATTGCGCCTCCTTTTAAAGAAGCTGAATTTGATATTATGTTTGGAAGAGGTATTTCCAAAGAAGGGGATGTCCTTGATTTAGCAGCCGATAATGGAATTGTCGTGAAAAGCGGTGCCTGGTATGCCTATAAAGATTCAAAGATAGGACAAGGCAGAGAAAATTCAAAGCAATTCTTAATTGATAATCCACAGACGTTTGCTGAAATCGAAGCACTCGTAAGAGAAAAATTTGATTTAAATAATTCTGTGAATTATAATGTAGTATCAGAATAGAATATAGAAGCATAATAAGGCTGTTCTAAGATAACATGGATACAAGTACTGAGGAACATTATCAAATACTTGTATGACAATGTCTATCTTGGTACAGCCTTTTCTTTGATAATTAAAAAGGAGAGTTATAATGATACTTACTTGTCTAGAAATTTTGGAAAAATCTAAAGTAAAGGTTTATCTTGATGACAATTATGCATTTCTTTTATATCAAAATGATATCCATCATTATCATTTAGAAGAAGGAACTGCACTATCAGAGGAGAAATATCAGGATATCATAGAAAATACAGTATATCGACGTGCAAAACAAAAGGCGATAGCAATCCTAAAGTTTATGAACCGCACAGAGAAAGAACTTCGAACAAAATTAAAGGATGCTGATTATACGGAAAATATCATTGATCGTACACTTGACTATGTAATGGAATATGGATATGTAGACGATGAAAGATTTACATCAACCTATATTAGAACTAGGAAGAATACGAAGAGTAAGCGACAACTTCAAATGGAGTTACAACGGAAAGGAATAAAGAAAGAATTAATAGACAAAATACTCACTATAGAGTATGAATGTGTCAATGATGAAGATCCAGAAGAAATGGCAATAAAAAAAGCAATTGCTAAAAAAACCAAAGGTTTGGAAATACAAACAAGGGAAGAAACGCAAAAACTATTAGCTTTTTTTTATCGAAAAGGCTTTGATATAGAAAAAGTAAGGAAATTATTATAAAAATATGGTATAAAAAGTAACAAATTATGCTAATTATTTTAAATTTATGTTGCTTTTCCTCATCAAATGTAATAGAATTATAATCGGCAGAAACTTGGATTTACATTACAATAGAAAAATGGAGGGCTGAAAATGAGTACTACAGCACAACTGTCAGCAAGAGAAAGAATTATTTCTTTGCTTGACGACAATAGTTTTGTTGAAGTCGGCGCTTGCGTTACACAAAGAAGTACAGACTTTAATTTACAGCAGAAAGATATTCCTGCTGACGGTGTTATTACTGGTTATGGTGTAATTGATGGAAATCTCGTCTATGTATATAGTCAAGATTCAACTGCACTTGGTGGTTCAATCGGCGAAATGCACGCAAAGAAAATAGTAAATATTTATAATTTAGCATTAAAAGTTGGGGCTCCAGTTATCGGTTTGATTGACTGTGCAGGTTTTAGGTTACAGGAAGCAACAGATGCATTAAATGGTTTTGGTGAAATATATTTAAAACAAACCATGGCTTCCGGCGTAATACCACAAATCAATGCTATTTTTGGTACTTGTGGTGGTGGTTTAGCTGTTATGGCTTCCTTAAGTGATTTTACATTTATGGAAGGAAAGAATGGAAAGTTATTTGTAAATGCACCAAATGCAATAGGCGGAAATTATAAAGAAAAATGTGATACTTCTGCCGCTTCCTTTCAGGCGAAAGCAGGTTTGGTTGATTATATTGGCGAAACGGATGTCGATGTAATAGAAAATATCCGCCAGTTGATTCGTATTTTACCATCGAATAATGAAGATGATGCATCTTTTGATGAATGTACGGATGATTTAAACAGATTAGTTTCTATATTAGACACAGAAATAAAGGATACAAAGAAAGCGTTGGTAGCTTTATCTGATAATCATTTCTTCTTTGAAGTAAAATCTTCCTATGCAAAAGAAATGGTAACAGGTTTTATTCGTTTGAATGGTATGACAATAGGCGCTGTTGCAAATCGTACCGCGATTTGTGATGACGATAGTAAAGTAACCGAAAAGTTTGATGGTTCCTTAACCACGGCTGGTTGCTATAAAGCGGAAAGCTTTGTTAAGTTCTGTGATGCATATAACATTCCCATTTTATCATTAACAAATGTAAATGGTTATAAGGCAACAATAGAAGAAGAAGGAACAATTGCAATTGCAGCTGCTAAGTTAACTTATGCTTTTGCAAATGCATCAGTAGCAAAGATAAATGTAATTGTGGGTAAAGCTTATGGCGGTGCTTATATTACAATGAATTCAAAGCATATTGGTGCTGATATGGTATTTGCGTTGACAAATACAGAAATCGGTATGATGGATGCAACTTTAGCAGCACAAATTATGTATGCAGAAGAAGCTAAAAAATCAATTGAAATCTTAAAAGAAAAAGCTGCTCAATATGCTACCTTACAATCTAGTGCAGAAGCTGCTGCAAAACGCGGTTATGTAGATTGTATTATTGAGCCTGAGACTTTGAGAAAACATTTGATTTATTCATATGAAATGTTATTTACTAAGAGAGAGAGTCGTCCTGCCAAGAAGCATGGAACAGTATAGAATGAGGTGAAGCTATGGAAATATTACAGTCTGGATTAATCAATACGACAGTAGCAGCAACGCTCTCAGAGGGTACTATGTCAGAGCGTCTTCAAAAAGCTTCCTTAAATACAATACTTGGTTTGGGAACTGTTTTTACTGTTTTAATTTTGATTATTCTTTTGATTTATTTATTTAAGTTAATTCCATTCTTGCAAAACAAATTTAATAATAATGCGAATGCTGTAGCGAGTCCCGTTGACAACATAATCGCTCAGATTGTGGAGCAAGAGGAAGAAGAACTTGGTGATGATTTAGAGTTAGTAGCAGTCATAACCGCAGCAATCAATGCTGCAATGGGAGAGACTGTACCAACCGATGGATTTGTAGTTCGTTCCATTAGAAAAGTTAATTCAAGAAGATGGATGAACGCTTAAACAAGATGAATAGAATGATAAGATGAAGCGAGGCATATCGAAATGCCTATGAAATAAGGAGGATTTATCAATGAAAAATTATTCGATTACCGTAAATGGAACTCTTTATGAAGTATCCATAGAAGAAAATATAGGTGGCGTACAAGCTGCTGCTCCTGTTGTGAACACACAAGCCCCTGTTGCCCCTGTTGCAGCAGTCGCAAAACCTTTAGCAGTTAAGCCTGTAGTTGCAAAACCAGTGGTTCCTAGTGCTGCAGGTAGCTTTAAAGTAAATTCACCTATGCCTGGCAAAATTCTTGCTGTAAAAGCAAGTGCTGGACAAGTTATGAAAAGAGGCGAAGTAATTGTAGTACTTGAGGCTATGAAGATGGAAAACGAAATCGTAGCACCACAGGATGGTACAGTTGCTAGCGTTAACGTTACAGTTGGACAAAATGTTGAAGCAGGCGATGTCCTTGCTACATTAAACTAATCTTAGAATTTACTTGCTGTATATTTCGATTAATACAACTATGTGAATTCCCAGATCATTATATGGGAGGTTATCATAAAGATGGATTATATTATGGAAACACTATCCAGGCTAGTTCAGCAATCCGCCTTTACAACATTAACTTATAAAAATGCTATCATGATCGTAGTTGCTTGTGTATTTTTATACCTTGCAATTAAGAAGGACTATGAACCACTTTTATTGGTACCCATTGCATTTGGTATGCTGTTGGTTAATCTATTTCCTGATATCATGGCTGCGCCAATTTATAATGCAAGCGGAATACTTGAGACACCTGGCGGACTATTACATTATTTCTACATTGGAGATCAATATGGTCTATGGCCTTCACTCATCTTCCTTGGTGTAGGTGCAATGACTGACTTTGGACCACTGATTGCGAATCCAATGAGCTTCTTACTTGGTGCCGCAGCTCAATTTGGTATCTATGTTGCATACTTTGGTGCTATTCTTCTTGGATTTAAAGATGGTGCCGCAGCTTCAATTGCAATTATCGGAGGAGCTGATGGCCCAACTTCAATCTTTTTAGCATCTAAATTAGCACCAGAGCTTATGGGTCCAATTGCAGTAGCTGCTTATTCATATATGTCTCTTGTGCCTATTATTCAACCTCCAGTTATGAGGCTGTTAACAACGAAAAAAGAGCGTATGATTAAAATGGAACAATTAAGACCAGTTTCTAAGTTAGAAAGAATCTTATTCCCTGTAATTGTTACTATCGTTGTTGTGCTCATTTTACCTACCACCGCACCTCTTGTTGGTATGCTTATGTTAGGTAATTTATTTAGAGAGAGTGGCGTTGTAAAGCAGCTTACAGAAACTGCTGCAAATGCACTCATGTATATCGTCGTTATTTTACTTGGTACTTCTGTTGGTGCAACGACAAGTGCAGAAACTTTCTTAAAGCCTACTACCTTATGGATTCTTGGTCTTGGCTTAATTGCATTTATCTTTGGTACTGCCGGAGGAGTCCTCTTTGGAAAATTAATGTGTAAGTTAACTGGTGGAAAGGTAAATCCTTTAATAGGATCCGCAGGTGTGTCAGCTGTTCCTATGGCTGCGAGAGTATCGCAAAAGGTTGGCGCTGAATCAGATCCTACAAACTTCTTACTGATGCATGCAATGGGACCTAATGTAGCCGGTGTTATCGGTACAGCAGTAGCTGCTGGTACCTTTTTGGCAATTTTTGGTAAGTAGAAATATTTATAACTCAAACAATATTTATGGCAATAGATTAATATTGTCAAATCAATGATATATTATTTATATAACAGGAGGTAAAGTAATGGCAGAACAAGTAAAAAGACCGGTTAAAATAACCGAAACTATATTACGTGATGCTCATCAATCCCTGATTGCAACAAGAATGACAACAGAACAAATGCTTCCTATTCTTGAAAAGATGGATCAGGTTGGTTATCACGCAGTGGAATGTTGGGGTGGCGCTACCTTTGACGCTTCCTTACGTTTTCTTAAGGAAGATCCTTGGGATAGATTACGTAAAATCAGAACTGGATTTAAAAACACAAAATTACAAATGTTATTTCGTGGACAGAATATCTTAGGATATCGTCACTATGCAGATGATGTTGTAGAGTATTTTGTACAAAAATCAATAGCGAATGGTATCGATATCATAAGAATATTTGATGCATTAAATGATATTCGTAATTTGGAATGTGCTGTAAAAGCAGCAAACAAAGAAAAAGGTCATGCTCAAATCGCAATTTCCTATACTTTAGGTGATGCATACACGCTGGATTACTATGTTAATATGGCAAAGAAGGTTGAAGCCATGGGTGCATCTTCACTTTGTATCAAGGATATGGCTGGACTTTTATTACCATATGAAGCAACAGTTCTTGTGAGTGCATTAAAATCTGCAGTAAAGATTCCGATTGATCTTCATACTCATTATACCAGCGGTGTTGCAGGTATGACATACTTAAAGGCTGTTGAAGCTGGTTGTGATATCATTGATACAGCAATGTCACCATTTGCAATGGGTACCAGCCAACCAGCAACCGAAGTTATGGTTGAAACCTTTAAGGGCACACAGTTTGATACTGGATTTGATCAAAATCTATTGGCTGAAATCGCTGACTACTTCCGTCCAATGAGAGATGCTGCACTTGATTCAGGATTATTAAATCCTAAGGTTATGGGTGTTGACATCAAGACATTATTATATCAAGTACCAGGTGGTATGTTATCAAACTTAGTATCACAATTAAAAGAACAAAATGCAGAAGATAGATACTATGAGGTATTACAAGAAATCCCTAGAGTACGTAAGGATTTCGGTGAACCACCACTAGTTACACCTTCAAGCCAGATCGTAGGAACCCAAGCAGTTCTTAATGTATTAGCTGGAGAACGTTATAAGATGGTTACAAAAGAAACGAAGGCAGTACTATCCGGCGAATATGGCCAGACAGTGAAACCGTTTAATGCAGAAGTGCAGAAGAAGGTTATTGGAAATACAAAGCCTATTACATGTCGTCCGGCAGATTTAATTAAACCGGAGCTTGCTAAAATTGAAGCTGAAATTGCAGGTTGGAAAGAACAAGATGAGGATGTATTATCCTATGCATTGTTCCCACAGGTTGCTATGGAATTCTTCAAATATAGACAGGCACAGAGAACAAAGATAGATGTAACCGCTGCTGATATCCAGAGTCAAGCATATCCAGTATAAGTATTAATTATTTTTTATTCCTTATCACATACAATAAAATTTACGTATCAACACCTTGATACATAAAAATTTTTGTATGTGATTTTTTTAATCATCTGTTTATATTTCCCCAAAAAACTGTAAAAATTTGGTATATGTAGCATTCGAACATTGACAATAAAACATTCAACTGTTATAATTTATGTAATTATATGGGTTATTATGGTGCTTTATGTCAAGGGGGAGAGCTATGTTTAAAATAAGTAGGAAGAATAATCAATTTAAATATCACAATGTAATTATTGATATTGTATTAGTAAGTATTTTATTTATATTTTTCCTATTCGTTTCCATTTATCATTTGCTCATGCTAAATATTGGAGTTAAAGCAATGATGGCCTTTCTTATCATTGCAAGTCTAATATTCTTATTACTATTGTTAGAGTTTATAATTTCTAGAATAAATATTTTAAATAAAAATAAATCAATTAACTCAAAAGAAGAGATTATAAATCAAATAGCTTCGAATAATCACGAAGTATTCTATATTTTTAATACTGATAAAAATGTAATGGAATATGTCACCCCTAATTCTGAACGTATTCTTGGTATTCCAGTCGCACTATTCTTTGAAAATCCTACAATATTATTTAACTATATGGAGAAAGAGAGTGTTGAAGCATTCCAAAATAGATTCGTGGAAAAAGTTGACGATTATTTATATGAAAGAGAATGCCTTGTTTTTAATCCAAAAGAAAACAGTAATAAGTGGCTATCATTTCGTATCTATCCACTTTGTGATAATCATAAAAATATTCGTTTATTTACTTGTATTTCAGATTTAACGGAGGTTAAGCAGATACAACAAATTCAAAAAGAAGATTTAATCAATGCACAAAAAATAAATCTAGCAAAGAAAGATTTTTTATCCCATATTAGTCATGAAATAAGAACGCCAATCAATGCAATTATTGGTATAACAAAGATTGCATCTTTATCCCTAGATAATAAAGATAAGATTGAAAATTATTTAGAAAAGATTATGATATCTTCAAAACATTTGTTGTCTTTAGTCAATGATATACTGGATATGTCAAAAATCGAAAATAATAAGTTAGTGATATCAAAGGAGCCCTTTGATTTTAAACAATTTATAAATGCCTTGTCTTCTGTCATCACTATTCAAGCGGAACTAAATCAGCAAGAATTTGAATTAGTTTTAATTGACTCAATTGAAGATTACTTGATCGGAGATGCGCTACGTCTAAATCAAATTTTATTGAATCTATTATCAAACGCTTTAAAGTTTACGCCCACTGGTGGTAAAATAAAACTTAAGATTAAGAAATTAGAAAAGCATAAAAACGCAGAACTACTTTCTTTTTCCGTCATAGATAATGGGATGGGTATGAGCGAAGAGTTCATTCATCATATTTTCGAACCATTTGTGCAAGAAAATAATTCAATTGCCAAAAAATATGGTGGTAGTGGCCTGGGTATGGCAATCACGGAAAACCTGGTTTCTTTGATGAAAGGCAATATTCACGTAATAAGTAAACAAAATATTGGTACTACTATTACAGTTGAAATTATGTTTGAAATTATGGAGGGCAGTAATACCGGATTGACGTTGGAAGAGGAAGAAACTCATATAAGCTATGATTTTTCTGGTTATCGCGTTTTGGTGGTAGAAGATAACCCTATTAATCTTGAAGTAACATGTGAACTTCTTCGTTTTACAAAAATATTAGTAGATACAGCTATAAATGGAAGTGAGGCCTTTGATTTATTTCAGAAATCACCAACAGGATACTATGACGTGATTCTCATGGATATTCGAATGCCTGATATGAATGGCTATGAAGCCACAAATGCAATTAGAAAAGCGACACATCTGAATGCTTTATCAATACCTATTATTGCGATGACTGCAAATGCCTTTACTGAGGACGTTGCGTTATCAATAGAGGTAGGAATGAATTATCATGTCACGAAGCCAATTGATATTGATGTGTTTTACAAATTATTACAAAATATTTTACTAGGAGTTGATAAGTAATGGATTCAACGATTAAGATATTAAGTGAAATAGGAATTGATGTCTCAAGTGCGATAAAACGGATTGGAGGAAATGAGCTGCTCTATATCAATATACTTAAGAAATTTTTGAAAGATGACAACTATCAGAGATTTCATCTTTCCTTTGCAGCAAAGGATTTCCAAACATCAGAAATATGTATTCATACGCTAAAGGGTATTGCTGCTAATCTAGGATTTATAAAATTAGAGGGAATATGTAAATCGATATTACGTGGTATTTCAATAATGAAACCTAATCTTCTGGAACAAGATATTTCTAACTTAGATGAGGAGTATTATAAAATCATAAAAATTCTTATTAAAATTAGTCAAAGTACTTGACAAACCAAATGAAATCCAGTAAACTACCACCTGTAAAGAAAATTACTTTACAGGTGGTGTGTAGGTATGAATGTTAATGAACTACAAATCGAGGAACAATGTGATTTGGCAAATCAAATCAAGTGTCATGAGTTAGATGAAATTGTTTATTTGTCAATTCTATATGATTTTTATGGTGAATTATTAAAAGAAAGTAAAAAACAAATCTTTGAGGAGTATGTTTTAAATGACTTATCCCTCGGTGAAATTGCGCAGGAAAAAGGAATCAGCAGGCAGGGTGTTTATGATATTGTAAAGCGCTGTAGTCAAGAATTAAAAGATTATGAAAATAGACTATGCCTGATAAAAAAATTTCAAACTGCCAAAGAAAAGTTAGTAAAAATCAAAGAGATTTCATCATTAGCGATAAAAAGCGGTGATTTGTCCTTGATTAGCAAGATAGATGAATTAGCAGATGATATTCTAAAGGAGTTGTAATAGCCCATGGCATTCGAAAGCTTATCCGAAAAACTGCAAAATGTATTCAAAAGTCTAAAAGGCAAAGGTAGACTTTCTGAAGCTGATGTAAAGACTGCATTAAAAGAAGTTAAGATGGCATTACTAGAAGCAGATGTTAACTTTAAAGTTGTTAAAAACTTTATTACCTCCGTTGGAGAACGTGCTGTTGGACAAGATGTATTTAATAGTTTAACACCTGGCCAAATGGTGATTAAAATTGTAAATGAAGAAATGGTTAAATTGATGGGCGAAACGACAGTTGAGATTAATCTGTTACCTTCGAACGAGATAACCGTTATTATGATGTGCGGTTTACAAGGTGCAGGTAAGACAACTACAGTTGCAAAGCTTGCTGGTAAGTTGAAATCCAAGGGAAGAAAGCCCCTATTGGTAGCTTGCGATATTTACCGTCCTGCGGCCATCGAACAATTACAGATTAATGGTGACAAACAAGGGGTTAGTGTTTTCTCGATGGGAGACAAACATAAGCCTTTAAATATAGCAAAGGCTGCTATGGAGCATGCTGCGAAGAATGGATATAATGTAGTATTTATCGATACTGCAGGTCGCCTTCATATTGATGAAGATATGATGCAGGAATTGCAGGAAATCAAAGCGAACATCAAGGTTCATCAGACCATCTTGGTCGTTGATGCAATGACTGGTCAAGATGCAGTTAATGTGTCTGAGACATTTCATGAGAAAATTACGATTGATGGTGTTATATTAACGAAGCTAGATGGCGATACGAGAGGTGGAGCGGCTCTTTCCATTCGAGCTGTAACAGGACGTCCTATACTTTATATCGGTATGGGTGAGAAGCTTACTGATTTGGAACAATTTTATCCAGATCGTATGGCATCCCGCATCTTGGGTATGGGTGACATTCTTACTTTAATTGATAAGGCACAAATTGGTTTTGATGAAGACAAAGCAAAAGAGTTAGAACGAAAGATGAAGAGAGCAGAGTTTGATTTTAATGATTTCCTTGAGCAAATGCAACAAGTGAAAAAAATGGGAGGTATTGCTGATTTACTCAGTATGATCCCAGGCGCAGGTAATCAATTAAAGGGTGTAGATATTGATGAAAATGCAATATCAGGTCCTGAGGCAATGATTTATTCCATGACCAAGGAAGAACGCACTAATCCAGCCATTTTAAATCCTTCTCGTAAGAAAAGAATAGCTGCCGGCGCTGGCGTTGACATCAGCGAAGTTAATAAATTGGTGAAACAATTTGAGCAATCTAAGAAGATGATGAAGCAATTTTCCGGTATGATGGGTGGAAAAGGCGGCAAAAAAGGTAAATTCAAAATGCCCTTTGGATTTTAAAAAGTCATTGTTTTGTTATGAACATATAATGATTTGTTTATAACATATTACAATAAATAGTTACAATATTCATAACAAATGAATTGGCTTGCTAATTCATTTAGTATAAGGAGGTGAAATAGATGGCAGTTAAAATTAGATTAAAGAGATTGGGACAGAAGAAAGCTCCTTTTTATAGAATTGTAGTTTCTGATTCCAGAGCACCAAGAGATGGTAAATTCATCGAGGAAATCGGTACTTACGATCCTCTCAAAAATCCAAGTACTTTCAACGTAAATGCGGAAGCTGCAAAGAAATGGTTAGCAACTGGCGCTCAGCCAACAGAAACCGTAAGTAAAATTTTTAAACATGCTGGTATTCTTTAAGCATCGGAGGTAACGTAATGAAGGAATTAGTTGAGGTTATTGCTAAATCACTCGTTGATCATCCCGATGAGGTTGTTGTTACAGAAAAAGAAACCGAAAAAGCAATCGTTGTAGAGCTAAAAGTTGCTTCTGATGATATGGGTAAAGTAATTGGCAAACAAGGCCGTATTGCAAAATCCATTCGAACAGTAGTAAAGGCAGCCGCAACAAAGGATGACAAAAAGGTAGTAGTCGAGATACTGCAGTAGCATATCCGGTTGCAGTTTTTAGTCTGCTTGATTCAATGGAGGCTGTCTGTTATGTCTAATGGCATAGTGGTACAGCCTCTTTTTTAATCGGTAAAGAGCCCTTAGGAATTTTTCGATCGATATAGTTTCTATAAACAATCTTATCTTGGATAAATTTTGTTAATGAAAAGGAAATAGACATATGGATAATTATCTCAGAGTAGGTGTGATTACCACGACACATGGTCTTCGTGGTGAAGTAAAGGTATTTTCTACAACAGATGATGTGAAGCGCTTTAATGATTTAAAGGAGATTATATTAGATACAGGTAAAGAGTTACTTACACTTGAAATTGAAGGAGTTAAATTCTTTAAACAATTTGCAATCTTAAAATTTAAAGGGATAGATAATATCAATGATATTGAAAAATATAAAGGTAAAGATTTGCTTGTCACAAGAGAGAATGCTGTAAAACTTGAAAAGGATGAGTATTTCATCTACGATATCATTGATTCTGAAGTGTTTACAGATGAAGGTGCCAAGCTGGGCATACTAACAGAGATACTAACAACCGGTGCTAATGATGTCTATGTTGTTACAACTGCAGAGAAAAAAGAAATTTTACTTCCTTCCATTAAGGAGTGTATTCTTGACATCGATGCAACAAACAAAAAGATTACCGTTCATATCATGAAGGGACTTCTGTAAGAGCTATGAAAGGAACGGTGTGGTCATGAATTATCATATACTTACTTTATTTCCGGAGATGGTGTTGCAGGGATTAAATACAAGTATTATTGGCAGAGCAATAGAAAAGGGTCTTGTTCATCTTGATGCAATTAATATCCGAGATTTCACAGAGGATAAGCATAGAAGAGTTGATGATTACCCATATGGGGGCGGTGCAGGCATGGTAATGCAGGCAGAGCCTGTTTATAATGCATACAACTATGTGGCAAATCAAATAAAAACAATAAAAGAGCAACAAAATATTGAAAACTATATCAAGCCACGTGTAATCTATGTGACGCCGCAAGGTGATTTGTTTCATCAAAAGATGGCTGAGGATTTTGCAAAAGAAGAAGATCTCATTTTCTTATGTGGCCATTATGAAGGTATTGATGAGAGAGTACTAGAGATGATTGTGACCGATTATGTTTCTATCGGAGATTATGTACTAACGGGTGGTGAATTACCTGCAATGGTAATGATTGATGCTATCTCCAGACTAATCCCTGGCGTACTAAATAATGATATTTCTGCTGAATTTGAATCCTTGCAAGACAATCTTTTGGAATACCCACAATACACTCGCCCTGAGACTTTCCTTGACAAAAAAGTACCGGAAATATTATTATCTGGTCACCATGCCAATATCGAAAAGTGGAGAAGACAGCAATCGATTATTCGAACATTGCATACACGCCCTGATTTATTAGAGGCTGCAATCCTGACCGACAAAGAAAGAGAATTTTTGACGAACCTTTTGTTTCATCATAGTAGATAAACGATACATTGAAATATTTGATTTGAGTGTCATAAGTCCAACATGGACTATATTTATGAATGTATATACAGTGATATTCATTCATATTACTATATCTGACTTATGACACTTTAATCATATATTATATTTTAAAAAATAGAAAGATTCTAAATGGAGGTAGTTATTCCACTTAGAATCTATTCTTCTTTATGGAGGTTTTTCCATTGTAAAGATAACTATTATATAACTAAACTTAATAATTACATACATTTTCTTAATGTTTCCTTAATAAGGTTGTAAATAAAAAAATGTATCCGATATAGTAAATAATGACATTAGTAAAGTCAACAGAAAGGAGTGATATAAAATGTCTATACAAAAGAAGCAATTAACTAGAAAACTACCTTTACAAAGAAACAAAGTCAAATTGTTTGTTTCTTTGTTTATTATGATTACTGCAGGGCTTATTCTTTCGAAATCCGCTTATGCTGAAAATGCAAGTATCACTGTCAAAGAAATTAATTATGAAGAAAGTACGATCACCTTACAAGTAAAGGATAATGATACGGTAGTTTATTTTTCCGATTCTAATAAGAAAGTTTGGGAGGCAATACCTGGGAAGGTCGGTAATGACAAGACGATTACTATGGATATTTCATGGATATCAATATCCTCGAACTATGTGATTAACTTTAAAGCAGATTATTCTACCAATATTGTTTCAGTTACATTACCAAAGCAAGTAACCTCCTTCAAAGCTGCCTTTAACAAAATAAAAGGTACCGTTACCTTCAGTGGTGCGGGTAATCGGACTATTGAATGGAGAAAAAGTGCGAGTACCGCTTGGTCTAATGCTGATTTAGACACACTTCCAACTGAGTTAGCATATTTGTTTTCCTATGGCGCTAAAGTCTGCTTTCGACTAGCACCAATCAACGGCTACGGTATATCAAATGTTGGATATCGTGCGAGTAAGGAAGTATCTGTTACAATCCCTAGGAAATCTTCTGCACCAACGATTAAAGTTGATGGTTCGTCCTTTTATATTACCTTAATGAAGGGAATTTCATATCGTAGATTATATAGCAATGGGACAAAAACGGATTGGACAACTGTAAACAATACTACTGATTATCTACTTTCTAATATTGCTTCAGATGCAATGTTTACAAGTAACAGTGCTATTCAAAAAGAGGTTGTTCTACAGTTTATGAAAAATGCGACCAGTACTTCACAAGTATCGCTTGTTTCAACGATATCAATTCCTATGCAAGAGGGTCCATTAGACAAAGTTGTCGATGGAATTGAGTTAAGTTATACAAGCGCAGCTTCTTTATCACTCATTGTGAAGGCTGCCAGTATCACAAAGCCTTATGAATATACAATGATAAAAGCTGGCGAGGTATTAAATTATCAAGAAGCGAAATGGACTACCATTTCATCAAGTACCGCTGTATCCATCAATGAAAAATCAGCCCCTAATGGAAGTCATATCTATGTTAGAAAGAAATCACTTGAGGCCAAAGATACCATCGGTTTTACGCTGGCTTCCGTTGAAATTGATGTTGCAGGAAGCAGTGGTATCTCTTATCCAAATTCTGCTACCTCAAATGGATTAACTACACTAATAACAACAGCAGGAGTTTGTAATATTACGAATTCGACTAATAATTTGTCGTTTATACTTTATAGTCCTACAAAAACTACCGTATCCTCCATTCGTTTCCTTGATTCTTATGGTAATACAAAGGGTAACGCTACATTGAAAAGTACGGTTGAACTAAATAAAAATAGCTCAAATATTGAGAATGCTTATATTATTACAACGAATATCACTTCAACAAGCGAGCTTGACAAGATAACGGGAGAAATATTATATGCTCATATAACGTTAGCAAATTCAGATACAATTGTAAGTTCAAAATTGATGGGTGTTCAGTTGTATTTATATCCCGCTACAACCGTAAATAATTCCAGTCATACTAGTTATTCCACAAGTTTTCAGCGTAATTTATCTTCCACCGAAGACAAGGACGCCTCTAGTTTCAAATTTCAATTGGATTTTGGAGTAGATAAGGTAATCGATCCTTCCGCTATCGATCGCTATACTTCGCAACTAATGTCAATTCTATCTATCACTTATGGTGGGTATACATTAACTGCAGATACGGATTATAAGGTTGAATATAGCTCCTACTTAAATACTGATGGCAAACAGATTAAAACTGCAACCGTTACTGTTTATGCTTCCACATTTGAAA